>Ga0272440_1000635_pt1 | contig 29467 bp, 20 predicted proteins | sample SSMMMBAug17_FD_192440 | JGI IMG/M metagenome (GOLD analysis project Ga0272440, IMG submission 192440) | Marine sediment archaeal communities from Little Sippewissett salt marsh, Falmouth, MA, United States - SSM-MMB-Aug17 | ecosystem: Environmental > Aquatic > Marine > Wetlands > Sediment ... | reverse complement strand
TTACGCTGAAGAAGATGAATAAGATGAAATAAAACACTTTTAATTCATCTTATTCATCTTCTTCAGTGTAATCCTGGTTCAAAAACAAAATAAACAATTATTAAATGAGGAACTTATTTTCAGAGATGTCCTTACCGATTTTCTCGCCTGACTTCTTTGACATTTTTGATTCTTTCAATAGCCTTGAATATTTTTCTCATATGTTTTGTATCATGAACAGTTATTTCAAATCTGTTGTAAATGTAACCTTCAGGAAACGTGTAAGTATGGGCGCTCAAAATATTTGAATTATTTTTACTGATCTCTGCACTGATATCCGCCAACAATCCCATGCGATCAGAAACCAGCACACCAATTTTAACAGGAAAGGTAGTTGATTTATCTGTATCCCATTCAACCTCTATTTGACGTTCAGGGCTTATTTTAATTGAATTGACACAATCGGCTTTATGTATAGTAACACCAGATCCCCTTGAAATATAGCCAATAATATCATCTCCAGGGAGTGGGTTACAACATTTGGCAAAACGAATGAGAATATCATCGATACCTGTCACACGAACACCGGATTTGGGACGTCTTTTAAATTTTTGAAGCATTCTTTTTACAGGGCCAGTTTTATTTTGATGCGGGATAAAATAATTGACAACCTGACGTGGGGTGACTTTACCAAATCCCACGGCTGCAACAAGATCTTCAACTGTTTTGTATTTAAAATCCTTTCTTACTTTTTCAATGATTTCTGATTTCAATTCCTTGCTAAAAGATAGTTTGTTCTTAAAAAATTCTTTTTCGCAAAGCTCTCGTCCTAAAGTCAGGCTTCTTGCATGCTCTTTTTGTTTGATCCATTGACGTATTTTAGATTTGGCTTTAACTGTTTTTACAAAGTTAAGCCAGTTTTTTCCAGGATGTTGATTTTTTGAGGTAATAATTTCAACATGATCTCCTGTTGTCAATTGAAATTTCAATGGACGCATAATCCCATTAATCTTTGCACCAACACAGCAATTGCCAACTTCCGAATGAATCGCATAAGCAAAATCCAATGGAGAAGAACCCTGGGGTAATGAAATGACATCTCCATTTGGTGTGAATACATATATATCATCTGGAAACAAATCTATTTTGACATGCTCCAAAAATTCTCCTGGATCAGTAAAATTTTTTTGATTTTCAATTAGTTCCTGAATCCATGAAAATGTTTTTTCGGTTTCCTTGTCCATGCTTCTACCTTCTTTGTAACTCCAATGCGCAGCAACGCCAGATTTGGCAATTCGATCCATGTCCCAGGTACGAATTTGAATTTCTATTCGCTGATTGCCAGGTCCATATACTGTTGTATGCAAGGCTTGATACATGTTTGGTTTGGGTGAAGCAATATAATCCTTGATTTTTGCTTGTATGGGCTTCCAGGTTTCATGAATGATACCGAGGACTTCATAACATTGGGGAATGGTATCTAGAATAATACGAAATGCAATGATATCATATATTTCTTCAAAAGGAAGATTTTGCTGAATCATTTTTTGGTAAATACTGAAAACATGTTTATGACGACCAAGAATATGGCATTTTATATTGGCTTTGGCCATTTTTTTATGCAATATATTCTTAACTCGTCTTACATAAACCTCTCTTTCTTTATAGCCACTACGAATTTGTTTATTGATTTTGGTATATTTATCCGGAAACAGATACTGAAAGGCCAAATCTTCCAACTCTTTTTTAATGGTATATATGCCCAAACGTGACGCTATAGGGGCATAAATATCTATTGATTCCTGAGCGTAGGTTTTACGATATTTTGCTATTCTATTATCAATATCACGCATGGTGTGGACACGATCCACCAATTTGATAAATATTACACGAATATCATGTGCAATAGCCAAAAACATTCGGCGTAATTTTTCAGCCTGAGTGTTACGATTATCCCTGGCTGAAACAGTGTTAAGCTGTATTACGCCATCAAGCAGTGTTGACATCCCTTTACCAAAGTTATCTATAATGTCTTGTGATGAAACCAACCTGGATTCAACCAGGTCGTGAAGTAGACCAGCGGCAATACTCTCAACATCCATGCGCATGTTTGCCAATCCACCTGCGACATCAAAGGCATGTAAAAAAGCATCAATATTATTTGAACCATATCGATCGCATGCAAGCGCATAGGCTTTGTCTAAATACGATAAATTGGCATCTGGATAATACTCACGTACTTTTTGCTTGAGTGTTTGTTGTTTCTTTTCCATTTCGTGCATCCATATTGCAATTTAACATTTTGTACATTTTAAAATTTTTGATTACAGAAACAAGGCATGCCTTATCCCTACAGGTCTAAAAACAATTTATAATTATTGTTAAATGGTCAACTCTTTTCAAAGATATCCTTATTGGTCTTACAGATTTTTACAGATGCTGTCAAGTTACCCGGATCGTATAGTATCTGTTCCATCCTGAAGAATCAAGCAAAGATGTTGCGGTATCCTTCATATTTATCGAAATACTTGGAATAAGGGATGCTCGGAAAATAGGTTCCTCATTTAATAATTGTTCATTTTGTTTTTGAACCAGGATTCGCTGAAGAAGATGAATAAGATGAATAAAACACTTTTAATTCATCTTAGGAAAGCTCTGAAAATATGTTCCCCATTTCTGAAAAAGTCAATTCTATTCATTTTGAACCTGGATTACGCTGAAGAAGATGAAATTTTGAACCTGGATTACGCTGAAGAAGATGAATAAGATGAAATCAAACACTTTAAATTCATCTTATTCATCTTCTTCAGTGTAATCCAGGTTCAAAAATAGGAATTCAATATATTAAATGGGGAACTTATTTTCCGAGAATTCCTTATTCATCTTCTTCAGTGTAATCCTGGTTCAAAAACAAAAATGAAAAGTTTGGTAAGCATATGCTTGATTTTAAATTGTTGAACAGTCAAGCATTTTTAAATGAGGAACTTATTTTCAGAGATTTCCTTAAATACGTATGTTGGTATATAATTTGAATATCTGTTATTTATAGGAATAACCAATTGCCTTAGGAATGATCTGAAAATAACTTCCCCATGCATTGATATTGTTCGTTTTGAGGTGATTGTACTGTAGAGACGTAGCATGTTACGTCTCTACACGACCTTATTTTTTGTACGATCAAGAAAAATGAGTATGTTATTTTCAGAGCATTCTTTACTTTACTAACAAGGATTCAAACAAAGACAAGTTAAGGATTTATTTATGATACGTTTTTGGTTAGTTTTTCTCATTATTTCTTCGTTTTTTTATCGTGTAGACGATATCTTTTCCGAGGATGTTCAAAAACTCAATATTGCATCTGAAGAATGGAAAAAATATACAGAAAGTAATGGAAAAGGTCTTTACTGGGACATTATCAAACGAGTTTATGAAATGGATAATATCAAACTGAACATTTTTACAGTGCCATACGCTCGTTCAATATATCTGGTCAAGAATGAAAAAGCAGATGCCTGGGTTGGCTCATATATCAATGAGGAAATCTTTGCGTTGTATCCCAAATGGCATTTTGACGCAGATATTGTTTCGGTTCTTTTTAAAAAGGAAAGATTTCCCGATTGGGATGGCATAAAGAGTCTTGCCAATATGAAAGTGGGTTGGATCAGAGAGTATGATTATCAGAAATATATTGATGTTAAAATGAATATTGTTGAAATAAACTCACGTAAAAGTGCTTTGGGAAGGCTATTGAAAGATAGAATTGATTTTTATATAGACGATGCGGTGGATATTCAGTGTATATTAAATAATAACAAATATTTAACAAAAATCGGTTTCAATATGAAAGATTTTCGCATTGTAAAGCTATTCCAGTTAAATATTTATTTGGGGTTTGTAAATAATAAGAGAGGAAAACTATTTCGATCAATATGGGATAAAAACTTTTTGATTTTACTTAAAAATGGAACGATCAAGTCTTTATTTGTTCAGTATAATGAGAAGGTCTTCCCTTTTTAAAAAAAATACATAATCAGGATTATCAAGGGGTCACTTCATAATTATATGAATTTTTCAGGCATTTTTTATATCTTTTTCAATAACACTGCTGATTTTATCTCCAAACTGATCCAGAAGTTGATCGACTACATAATTGGGTGATCCTTCAAGCACAATATTGTTCTTTTTCGTATTCGGAGAATAGACATTGACAATTCTTGTTGGGGATTCTTTCGCACCCGAATAATTTTTGAGCAATCCAATATCTTCAATTGTAATTTTGTCAATATGTTGAAACTGAAAGGCATTTTGAAGCCCTTTTAGGGGGACATATCGAGGTATATAAAAGGCAGTGCTGATTGTTAACAATCCAGGGAAATCCATTTCAAGTGTTTCAACAAAACCATCACTTTTGCGACTGATAGAAACATAGGCTTTATTTGTTGTCAATTGATCCACATAGGCAACACAAGGTATATCCAATTCTTCAGCTATTTGAGGGCCAACCTGTGCTGTTTCACTATCACTGGTATGACAGCCACATAAAATCAAATCAAAATCTTTGCATTGCGTTTGAATTGTTTTTGCCAACGCATGAGATGTAATTAAGGTATCGGAACCTGCCATTCGTTTGTCTGATAGCAAGATTGCATGGTCGGCACCCATTGCAAGGGCTTCACGAAGCACTTCCTCGGCGGCAGGCGGTCCCATAGAAATGACCATAATGGATGCATTTTCTTGATGTTTAATCTGTAAGGCAGCTTCCAGTGCATGCTTGCATGATGGATTCATCATACCTTGTGCAAGTTCCCTGCGAAGTGTACCTGTTTTTGAACTCCAGGGTAATTCGGAGACCATGGGTACCTGTTTTATACACACGACCAATTTTAATGTTTTGTTTTGGATTGACTTTTTCAATGTACTTTTCCTTACAAATTTTATTAAGGAAATCTCTAAAAATAACTTCCCCTCTCCTAAGGAATGCTCTGAAAATAACATGCTCATTTTTCTTGATCGTACAAAAAAAACAAGGTCATGTAGAGACGTAGTCTTCTAAGTCTCTACAGTCCAATTAACTCAAAACGAACAATCTCAATAATAATGGGGAAGTTATTTTCATCGCATTCCTAAGCAGGTTTGTTCAAAACAGCTCGTGAAATGACCATCCGCTGTACTTCACTGGTTCCTTCATAAATTTCAGTGACTTTGGCATCACGAAAATAGCGCTCAACATCATACTCTTTACTGTATCCATAGCCCCCATGAATTTGAACGGCCAGATTGGTAACACGTACTGCAACTGCACTGCAATAAAGTTTTGCCATGGCAGCTTCAGCACTAAAGGGTTTGTTTTCATCACGATATGCACATGCACGATATAACAACAATCGTGCAGCATCAATTTCTGTGGCCATATCTGCCAGATAGTTCTGTATGGTTTGAAAGGATGAAATATTTTTTTTGAATTGCTGACGTTCTTTGGAATATTTGATTGATGCATCAAATGCCCCCTGTGCAATCCCCAATGCCTGAGCTGCAATGCCAATACGACCAGTATCTAGCGTAACCAGACCAATTTTTAAACCATCACCAATCTTGCCCAAAAGATTTTCTTCTGGCACAACGCAATCTTCAAAAAACAATGATGACACAGGATTGGCACGCATGCCGCATAAGTCTTCTATCTCTCCCACAGAAAATCCAGGTGTTTCTTTTTCAATTATAAAGACAGCTGTATTTTTTTTGATATTTTGGGAGTCAGCTTTTGCAAAAATCAAAGCACTTCCACAAACGCCGCCATTGGTTACAAATATTTTCGTGCCATTTATGATAAATCGGTTGCCATCAGCGACAGCGTATGTTTCCACACCACCGGCATCAGATCCCGCATTCGCTTCAGTTAAACAAAAAGCACCGATTCTTTCGCCCGAGCATAAAGATGGCAAAAATTTCTTTTTTTGATATTCTGTGCCAAATAGATAAATGGGATATGTCCCTACACTATTATGTACAGTCACACAAAGACCTATTGCAGCACTGACTCGAGAGATTTCTTCAATTATAATTGCATAACTGATACTATCGGTGCCGGCACCGCCATATTCTTGTGGTATTTGAAGTCCGAAAAAATTCAATGGCCGCATTTTCTCGATTACTTCTACTGGAAACCGGCAATCCCTGTCTATATCATGGGCAATGGGGCCCAATTCGGCTTCGGCAAACTCTCGCACAGTTTTTCTTACAAGGTTGTGTTTCATACAAGGGTTAAAGTTCACTGTATTAATTCCTGTTTTCTCAATTTCAATAATGCAAAAATTTAATTGCTTAATGATTTTTATTGAGATTGTCAATAAAATTCTATGAAATATCTTGATTTCTGTCATTTGTCTGTGATAATCGAATTAGTTTGGAACAATTTTAGAATAAGTTCCCCATTTTCATTTGGTCGTATTGGGGGGTTGTACTTTAAAAACGTAGTATGCTACGTCTCTACATACTCTTATTTTTTATACGATCGGATAATTACAATCAGGAGTAATTTATGTTAAATATTCAAAAATCAATATCTTTGAATGAACAAGCAACGCAGTTATTACCCGGTGGTGTTAACAGTCCTGTACGCGCCTGTCGCTCTGTGGACAGCCATCCATTGTTTATCAAGCAGGCCTCAGGTGCATACATTTTTGATGCAGACAGAAACAGATATATCGATTATGTCGGATCATGGGGACCGATGATTCTTGGACACAGGCATCCGGAAGTTATATCCGCACTGACATCTGTATTAAACGAAGGTATCAGCTATGGTGCTCCAACTGAAAAAGAAATTGAACTGGCTGAATGCATTTTATCGGCTTTTCCTGCAATGGATATGATCAGAATGGTCAACTCGGGGACTGAAGCAACCATGAGTGCGGTTCGACTGGCGCGAGCACATACAGGTCGGGATAAAATTGTTAAATTTGATGGTTGTTATCATGGCCATGCAGATACCCTTCTTGTGGCAGCCGGTTCAGGCGTTGCAACCTTAGGAATTCCTGGCAGTCCTGGTATACCAGAAAGTATTGCCTCACATACCCTGTCATTGCCTTACAATGATTTGAATAAAGTTGACGATTTGATGAAAAAACATGGTGACAGCATTGCATGTATCATTGTTGAGCCTATTGCTGGCAATATGGGAATGGTTCGTCCCCAGCCTGGTTTTTTAGAAGGCCTTATGGAATTGACACAAAAATATGGCAGCCTCCTGATTTTTGATGAGGTCATGAGTGGTTATCGTGTTGCGTATGGTGGTGCGCAGGTCCTTTATAACATTTCTCCCGATCTAACATGTCTTGGTAAAATAATTGGCGGTGGTATGCCGGTTGGCGCATATGGTGGACGCAGAGAATTAATGAAAAAAATCGCACCTGAAGGTTCAGTATATCAGGCGGGCACGCTATCTGGGAATCCCCTGGCAATGACTGCCGGCCTGGCTACTTTGAGAATTTTGCAACGACCTGATATTTATGATGAGTTGGCGTCAAAAACCAATTCGTTGCTTTCGGGTATTGAAGAAGTCGCAAAAACTGCCGACGTTCCAATTCAGACAGACCATGCTGGTTCAATGTTTGGCCTATTTTTTACAGATTCACCGGTATACAATTTTGATGATGCCAAAAAATCAAATCTGGCACAATTCAAGCAATATTTTCAGGGGATGCGAGAACATGGTGTTTATATTGCACCATCACAATTCGAGGCAGGATTTGTTTCATTGGCACATTCGCAAGCTGATATTGAGAATACTATTGATGCTGCCAGTCAGGTGTTTCAGGCTATTCGTTAATTTTTACAAAAAAGTAAGGTCGTAAGTAAGCAGTCATAAGTTTTCAGGTAGAAAAAAGTTCGTCCAACTGAAAATGTTCGACCGCCTGGGGTTTCAACCCCAGGCGGTCGTGCTGGAACCGGAATTTTTCAATACCAGGCGGTCGAACATAGCCCGGCGGAAAGATATGAACGATATTTTTCGAATATTTTTAAACATGAACGACTATTGCTTAACAAAAAAACCTTTCTCTTTTGAATATCCAAGTTCAAATCCTAATATATCAGACCATTTTTTTGATGCTTTCTCAAAAAAATCAGATTTTTGAATTGTTGCAAATGCATTTTGCCATTTTTCAACAATATCTTTTGAAGTATCTTTGGATAGCATGATATAGCTTTCAGCCTCTTTGAATACATACGCAATTTCAATTACGTCCATGTCATAACCTAGTTTTTTCAAAATCGGGGGGGTTTCAATATCTGATGAAACCCATAAATGAAACCTACCTTTGAGTAATTTTACCAGGTTCAGTTCATGGTTGGCGACTTCCTGCACTTTTATACCTTGGTCTAAAAAAAACTTTGTGCGCCAATCTCCACGCATAGATCCAATGTTCAAGTTCATAGCTTTAATATCATTAATGCTAGTTACATTATATGTCTTCCCCTTTTTACACCATAAAGCATGCTTACGTGTTATTACAGGTCCAATAAAATAAAATCCATGCTGAACTCTTTCTTGCGTGCGACCCGCAGTAAATATAACAACGCCAGGCTCCTCTTTAGCAATTTTATATGATCTCGCCCAAGGCTTTACTTCAATACGTACATTGAGATTTAAAAGTCTTTTTATTTCCTCAATAATATCTATGGTGGTGCCAACTAACTTGTCCTGAAATGTATAATTAGTTGGGGGTTCTTCTGTCGTTAAAATTCTGACTTGAGAGGTATCTTGAATATGTTCATTTCCGATACACTCTCCAAATTGAATAAATATTAAAAGTAAAATCATAGAAATAAATTTTAAATTACGCATAGTTACCCCCTTATTTCGTCTTGTTGTACACGTTTATCAAAATGTATTATTATAATTCTTACAAATAATCTTTATCTGATTCGTTATTGTCTGATTTATAGTTACAGATTCTTACAGCATTTTATTTATAATTACAATATTTTTTTTGCGTTTTTAATACGTTATCCATTTGGTCAGAACGATTAATGCAATTCATAAGGAAGTCTCTGAAAAAAACTTCCCCATTATTGATATTGTTCGTTTTGAGGTAATTGTACTGTAGAGACGTAGCATGCTACATCTCTACACGACCTTATTTTTTTGTACGATCAAGAAAAATGAGTATGTTGTTTTCAGAGCATTCCTGAGTGATGTGTCATTTACATGGTGCATTTAAGCGGGACAAAACAACTTGCCAGCACATAATAGGAAAGTTCAAAAAATACATGCGCATTTATTCCACTTGAACCGACGCTTTCCATTTATGATACATATTGATAATATCTTCATTTTCATAAGGTTTGGCTAAATAATCATTCATCCCTGAGGACAGACATTTTTCCCGATCACCTTTCATCGCACAGGCAGTAAGGGCGATAATGGGCAATGTAACAAAACCGGCCTCACGTATGATTTGTGTAAGTTTATAGCCATCAATGTCTGGCAATTGAATATCCATGAACACCATATCGTATGATGTTTTCGTTAATTGAGTCAGCGCCTGATGGCTATCGTCAATTACATCAACGTCTATGTTTTCATCATGCAATATGGATTTTGCAAATCTGGCATTGATGTCATCATCTTCGATTAGCAGCACACGAGAATTAATTGCTGGCAATTTTTGACTATTATTTGAATCTGTGTATAAAAAGGGTAGTGTTATGGTAAAAGTACTGCCTTTTGAAGGCGTACTCGTTACAAAGAGTTTTCCTTGCATAATCTGAATAAGCTTATCGCAAATGGCAAGGCCCAGGCCGGCACCATAATATTTTCTGGAGGTTGTGGATTCAACCTGGGTAAAGGCTTGAAAAATTCGTTTCTGATCAGCTTCCTGAATTCCAACACCTGTATCAGTTACAGAAATCGAAATGTAAATTTTATCTGATACCAGATGTAAACTTTCTGTTTGAATCCAGATTTGACCATTGTTTGTAAATTTAACCGCATTGCCTACCAGATTGACCAAAATTTGTTTGATACGTATTGGATCACCAATCAATTCGATGCCACATTCAGGTGAAATGTGGCACACGATTGCCATTTTCTTGGATTGAACCTGATGCTTGAATATTGAAATAATACTTTGATATATATCAGCAAGAAAAAATTGCGTTGACATCAATTTTATTTTGTCCAGTTCGACACGAGAATAATCCAGAATATCATTGATTAATTCCAACAGGGTTTGAGAGGAATTCAGCATATCTGTGAGATACTCGTTTTGTAAGTCTGTAAGTGATGTCTTTTTTAGCAGTTTTCCCAGCCCGATTACAGCGTTCAATGGGGTTCGAATTTCATGACTGATATTGGCTAAAAATTCATTCTTGGTCTGGTTAGCCGCTTCCAAAGCTTTACGTTCCTGATCCTTTTGCGCTGCTTTTTTGCGAGCGTCGATATCTACCAGAAATCCTTCATAATACTGAATTTGGTTATCTGTATTTCGAACAATTCGGGCATTGATCTGCACCCAAATACTTTCACCATTCTTTTTATACATTTGCGCTTCAAAACTATTCACCTGACTATGTTTGGATATCAACTCCTTGAATCTATCCCGATCTTCAGAATGAACATATAATTGATTGGCCAGATCAGAAACATGTTTCATGAGATCTTCTGGATTTATATATCCAAAAATTTTCGCCAGCGCAGGATTGGCACGAATAAAATATCCATCGGGATGCGTTTGAAATATTCCTTCTATTGCATATTCAAAAATTCTTTGAAATCGTTGTTCAGCATGCTCAAGATTAATAATCATCCGATGAAATGCCTGATACACTTTACCTATTTCATTTTTTACATTTGGCAGGCTTGACAGCCGCAATTCACCTTTTGCGTATTGGTGCATGGCATATATCAGTTTGTTTACTGGTAAAATTAATCGGTAAACCAGAAAAGCGATACTCAAACTGAATATTACAAGTATGATCATAGAAAAAAACAATAGATCTTTTTGTGATTCATGTATGAGCAGTGGAAGTCCTGAATGTTCATAAAGTGTTAATTGAAGGGTGATTTTGTCAATATGAAGGGGACTGGTCACTTGCTTCCAGTAGTTCCGAGAAATGTTGCTTTCGTGCATACCAATAGTTCTGTCGTTATACGTAATTGTAAAATCAAAGTCTACGTGCGCTGTAATTTCTTTATAAATATCTGGATAAACATACCTTCCGACAATGATAAATCCCATCTGTTTCTTGATTGGATATACTGACAGTGCATATAATTGATTGTTAATATCTATTATAGCCGATTGAGGGGTTTCCAGGGCACTCTGAAAAAATGGATGATTTGGTTCTGTATTGGAAAGAATCGGCAACTGACCAATCTGACACTTAATGTGAAATGCATTATCAACAAAAAGAATGCCAGAAATGCTTAATTGTTTGAAATATTTATATCTATTAAATATTTGTTTAAAATTGTCATTGGCAAAGGCATGTTGAATTTCATCATCTTTTGCAATAATATAAGAAAGAGATCGAAGATGTGAGAGAACTGATAAAAATTGATATTTAACATCCTGGACACAATGATTCAATTTATCGTCAACATGTGCATCCATTAGCTTGGACATTCTGGCAATATGGATATTGCAAAGCCCTGTAAGACAAATAAGTGGAAAAATAATAATAATAAGCAATTTGTAAAAAAGTTTCATTATGAAGCTTTTCCTGATTTTGAATCTGAAATATTACATGTGTTAAAAATGTTAACAATTTTATCCAGGGCTTCAGTCATTTTAATCAATTCCTGGGCATTTCGATTATTGTTTTTTGACACACGAGTGATATTTCCTGAATATTTGTTTATTTTTTTGATATAGCTATTTGATGTCTGAATACCCGATAAAACAACATCACTGCTTTCAGCGATTTCTTTTATTCGACCGGCCGTTTGCGCCACATTTTCCGCCGATTCTCGCGCCAGGTCGGCAACTTCGGCGGAAAAAAACGTAACTTCTTTTAAACCATCATCCGACTCTTTCGCCTTTTTAGCACTTTCCCTTGCGCCACTGGAAATGGACTCGATAACTTCAGATAAATGTTTTGAAACATCCCGCTGGTTTTCAATTGATTGACCAATGGCAACATTTTTATCCACGACTGATTTAATGGCCGCGCTGGTTTCATGGATACTCTGAATCGTGGAATCGATGTACTCTCTTATTTTAACAATGAGCTTTCGAATTTGATTGTTGGCATCGTTGGTCTTTGCAGCCAAAACTTTAACTTCTTCAGCCACAACCGCAAAACCTTCTCCAGACTCTCCTGCATGTACCGCTTCAATGGTGGCATTGAGAGCCAATAGATTGGTTTGACTTGAAATAGCACTGATTAACTGTACCGCATTATTAATATTTTCCGAAGCTTCTTGTAGTTTGTTCATCGCCCCCAGGCTGTTGCTTATCTGACTTTCAGCTTTCTTTGATATGGCAACATTATCAGATGAATTCCTGAACACCGAGGTTAAATCACCTGCCATATTTTCAATGGATTCTTTCACCTGGCAAATATCATCAGAAACATCAATGACAAGCTTGCTAATTGCAGTCATATTTGCTGATGAATTTGCAGCAGATTCTGCAACAGAATTTATATTTTCGCTCAATTGATTTATACGATCTAAAATTGCATTGATATCCCTTGCCCCCAGTTCTGTTTCATTGGTAATTAATTGAATATGCTTGAGATTGTTTTCTGAACACTGAACAGTAACCTGTGCCTGTGAATCCATTTTTTCGGCCAGCATAAATTGTTCTTTTGCTCCTTTTGAGAAATTTTCTGATGCGCGTGCGACAGTTTTGGCATGTTGATTCATATCTGTAATGATTTTAGATAAATAACTTCGTGTAGATTCATAACCTCGGGCAATGATACCCAACTCATCTTTACGATTTAGATCCTTTTCCGGTAAGATGGCGTATAAATTGTTGTTTCCCATCTCATGAATACATGAAGCCAATCTGAGTATGGGGGTGCTAATTGATGAAACAAAAACAACAAAAAGAACAATGAAAACCAGACAAAACATCATAGACAAAAATAAGAATTTTTTTAGAAATACATTGGCAGGTTGGTGAATTTCCTCTCTGTAGAATGTTGCTGTCAAATACCAGTTCAATGGCTTAAAATGATATGTATAGGCATATTTCCAGTATTTGTATTCGCCTCGTTCTGCGGCTTTATCCCATAAATACAACATGGGTTTATCAGGATTTCTTGATGAATCAATTAGTTCGTTAAGCAATAAATGCCCGGATGCCTTGTTCACAATGCCAGAAAGATCGGTGCCCACTGGCAGGTAAGGATGTGACAATACTTTACCTCGTTGATCAAACAATAGTAGGTAACCAGACTTGCCAATTTCAGTATGGTCAAAGGCATGCCTGAGCTCTTCAAGTACTGCAAGTTTTCGTTTCTCTATTCCTTTTTGGAGTTCATCATCATAATAGTTCGTGCCAATGATCCAGTTCCAATCGGCAATATATTCAAAATAGCAATGGATTTCTTGATAGTTCTTGTCCGAAGGCCGACGACCAAGATATGAAAAAAATCCATGACCGGTTCTTTTTGCTTCCTTGATTATTGGCGGTAAAATGAGGTTGCCATTGGGGTCAACTTTTTTTGTCCAGTCCTGATTTACAATTGAAGGATCCGGATGTGAAAGCCAGATTCCCTGATCATTACATATCCAAAAAAAATTGTTCTGTTCATATCGATACGTATTGATAAAGGCAAGAACATTATATTGTGCTTCTTCTTTGGATAAATGATTTTCCTTAAATTGCTGAAGGATAAGTTCAATATTTTGTTTTTGATTGATTGTCATATTCTTTATGAACTGTTTTTTTCGTTGAATCCATAATTTTTCATAATACGCTATTCCTTTACATTTGCTTTCAAGATTTAACATAGCGAGAGATAGCATTTTTTGTGCAGAATTCAGGCCAAGATGATTTAGTGTTGAAATTATTTCCTCATATAAAAAACCATAAAACAAAACACAGGTAAGTGTTAAAAATCCGATTAGAACAGTTAGCATTCTTGCTTTTAGTGATTTAAACATAATTATCCTCTTTATTGTGGTCCTGTAAAAACCTGGCATGCTACGTCTCTACAGAACAAAACCCCAATACGAACATTTTTTTAAAATGGGGAACATATTTTTCAAGCATTCCTAAGGAATATTCACTTAATTTTGCATAAACTGAGTTGAAGCTCAATGCATTTTTTAGAATTAATTATACGCAAAGAATCAACACGTTTCAAATTAATTTTAATCAACGGCAAGTTATTTGCAGGAACACTTTATGTAATTGTATATCTGTTTAAACGATTATATTATGATAGCAAATGAAAAAAAATAAACAAATAAAAAAATATTTTCAAAATCTGTCTTTAGGGCAAAAAATGGGGCTGTGTTTATGGATTGTAATCAGTTTTACAATTATTATCGGTCTGTTTGGTCATATTATGCTCAGAAATGCAATGAAAGGCATTAATTTTTATGACCAGATTTATCGTATCCAAAACGCATTTTCTCATGTGAAATATTATCATGATCAGTTTCGTCTCTATGCATATGATGATGGACGATTGATACAGAAAAGAATGAAAGATCGTGTGTTTGATTATCTGGCCGACTGTTCACATTATATTGCTGATTTTAACAAACAACTGATCTATCGCATGGATATCGAACTTAAGATTGCGCAGGCAAATCAGGAGTTTAAACAATATAGCATCTTTTGTCATCAGTATATACATTCCGAAGAACGAAAAATTCTGCTTGAAAATCAAATCAATCGCTTAGAAATTGATCTGAAGCATCTCATTGATAATGCGCCCCTTTTTGTTGATAGCCTGAACAGACAATATAATCTCTTGAAAATTATTGCAGATAGCTATTGTCGTCGAAATGTAAGAAAATTATGGTTTCAATTAAAGAACTCGCTTGATACAATGGATAGATCCATTCAACATTGGAAAAATCAAACTATAAGCAACCCCAATTTAAATAAAAACGCCTTCATAATTTTTAAAACGTTTGATAACTATCGTTCGATTTTGTTTCAATACAAATTGATATGCGAATCCCAGGAAACCTTTCGCAAAAGCATGATTAATTTTCAGGATACCTTTTCTGAACATCTTCAAAGTTTAATTGATAAGGCCACGAATCAAATGTATGGCATTCAGTTAATATCAACAATTGTTCTTGTCAGCATGTTGGCAATATCTTTAATATCAGGTGCGGGGATATCAATTGTTCTGGCGCAAAAGAATTTTGTCAGACCAATTATCCAGTTAGATGACGCTGCCAGACAAATTGCATCTGGAAATTATAACCTTAAACTACCTGTTTTTAAAGGAAATGATGAATTATGCAGTTTATCACAAAGCTTTTCAAAAATGCAACATGCCATTCATGAACAAATGTCAAATCTTCATGATGCCAGAAAGCAATATCAAAGCATTTTTGAAAATGCAGTTGAAGGTATTTACCAAATTTCAACTGATGGCCAGGTGGTTAAAGCCAATCCCTCAATGGTAACAATATTGGGATTCAATAACCCGAATGAATTGATTAAATATGCTGCTCATCATGAGGCATTTTATTTTCTCTCCTCTGATGATCGTGATTTTTTATTTATGGAATTGAAACGATTCAAGCAGGTTAAAAATTTTGAAGTTCAAATAATTCAAAAAAATGGTTCGCTGAAATGGTGCTCATTGATGGCGAGAGTGGTTGGTGAAGCATGGGAAACAGCTAGGTATATTGAAGGTTCTATTATCGATATTACAGAACGAATGGAACGAAATCGCGCCGAGCAAGATCGAAAGGCTGCTGAAGCTGCCAGCCAAGCAAAAAGTGAATTTCTTGCCAATATGAGCCATGAAATCCGGACCCCCATGAATGGCATTGTTGGTATGATTGAATTATTGACAATGCTGCCCCTGACATCGCGTCAAAAGGAATACATTGATTCCATATCTTGTTCTGCTGAATCACTATTGACAGTTTTAAATGATATTCTGGATTATTCAAAAATAGAAGCAGGTAAGTTGGAGATTGAATCTGTTCCTTTCAATTTAAGAGATACGATGGAACAGGTTGGGCAATTAATGGCTGCACAGGCAAGAAATAAAGATATTGATGTTATGGTTCATTTTCCACCAGATATTCCACATGTTGTTATTGGTGATCCAACTCGCATTCGGCAGATTTTGAACAATTTGTCTGGCAATGCAATCAAGTTTACTGAAAAAGGTCATATATTGATCAGTGTTCAACTGCTTGAACAACTTGATATGAAAGGAACTTTCTTGTTTAACGTGGTCGATACTGGCATTGGTATTTCAAAGGAAAATCAAAAAAAAGTGTTTTCCAAATTTACCCAGGCTGATGGTTCTACAACACGAAAATATGGCGGAACTGGATTGGGATTGTCAATCTGTCAACAACTGGTTCATATGATGGGTGGTGATATTTCTCTGGAAAGCCAGTTGAATCAGGGGACAACTTTTTATTTCACGCTTCAATTACCGATTACAGAAGATCATAATAAAATAATTGCGGATTTCTCTGATTGTTCAGTTATTGTGATTGACGACAATAAATTCCAGCGGGAAATAATGAAAGATTATTTTACTGCATGGCGTATGGATTGTACCACTGTTGAAAATGCCCAAAAAGCATTGCATTTATTAAGACACAATGAAAAGCTATTCAATGTGGCAGTAATTGATCTTCATATGCCTGAAATTGATGGTCTTGAGCTTGCAAATTTTATTATCAAAGAAAAATTGAACAAAAATATGCCCCTTATTCTTGTTACATCAGGAACAATTTCAGATGATATTTATACCACTGCTGAGCAAATCTTTAAAGTAATCCTCCAAAAACCCATTCGTTTTTCGGTTTTATGCGAAACTATTGCTAATATTAATAATACTGAATTACCAATCGTTCTAGAATCTCAAAAAAGTGATGTTCAATATGATAATGTTCATGTGTTGCTAGTTGAAGATAACGTTATGAACCAAAAAGTTACGCATGGATTGTTGCATCGAATGGGATGTAAGGTTACAATTGCAGACAATGGAGCGATTGCGCTACGAATCCTTGATAAACAATCCTTTGATGTCATATTTATGGATGGCAACATGCCTGTTATGGATGGCTTTGAAACCACCCAAAAAATTCGTGAAAATGAAAAACAAAATGGTGGACACACGCCAATTATTGCGATGACCGCACTTGCTATGGTTCAGGATCGAGAAAGATGCATGGCTGTTGGCATGGATGATTTCATTTCAAAGCCAATTAGTGGCGCAGCAATCAATCAAATGCTTAATAAATATTGCTCAAAGAACATTAAATCCCCACCGATCGTTTCTAAAGTTATTTCTGATGAATATTTTAACCAGGCTCATTTGCTCAATATTTGCGCAAATGATTTTGATATTATTGAAGAAATTATTGGGATTTTCAAACAGGATGCTTCTCAGTATGTAAAGGATTTAAAGCAGTTTTTAGAAGCTAACAATCCGGAAGCCTTTTTTAGAAAGTTGCACACACTGAAAGGTAACAGTGCCAATATTGGCGGAAAATATCTGCATAAAATGATTGAAAATATTGAAAAAAAAGGCAACAAAAAGCTACCAGATCAGACTGAAATTGATAAGTTGGAATCGGCTGTTGGTCAGTTTATTGAACTTCTTGAATCAATTGATTGGGTGGCAGCGTGTAAATCATAAATTTTTGAAAACTCACGATCAACTGTGTCAATAAACAAATCAATAGTCATTTGATTCAGATTTGTTTGCTCCATGAAAAGTAATTGATCATCAGTTGCATGAAATGAATAATATAGACATGACAAATGATAGTCAGGTATACGAGGATAAAGCCCTAAAGCCAGCATTTTTTGGGAAGATTCTTTTAAATGAGGCCAGAAGGTCTGATATACTTTGCTGATTACAGGATATCTCAGGTCAACATGTGTGGGAAACGCCCATTCATCAAGCAAAAAACCTGCAAAAATTGCGGAACCTAAGCGATGATTATCTACTGGAACCATATTGTTGAAAAGACACTCAACAAACAAAGGATTTACGAGTGGACCCAACTGGTATGCCAATTGGCCTTTTGGCGTTAAATTATTATTGAAATCAATCCATTCCAACTGTTGTAACAAATTAAAAAAACATGGGGCTGTTGTTTCCAATAAAAGATGCCTGTTGGCATTGTCTGCCAAATACGCATAGAATAAATCAATCATTTCTCGGAATCGTTTTGATCCGCGATGATGACAGATAGATTCATGCTCGCAGTCATTACATGGCAGGCAATCAAGCAGGAACTTTGTTTTTTGAAAGGTTGTTTCAAGGCATTTGTTAGAAGTCAGTTTAACTTGTTTGCGGTATTCAGTCAGTTCATTTGTCCATTTAATACGAATACTGTTCAAAAAAGACATTGCACTAACTGGTAAACAGTTGGCATGCGGAAGCTCGGCCTGTATTTCCATCATTGCATCATGAAACAATACATTGTTACGTGCCCCCTGGCTGGCAACTAAAAATGATTTTTTTAGATCATTCAAGATGGATCGTTTACGTGAAATCCGGCTCAAAATAGTTTTCATCCGCCATTTGAAATGACTCTCAATTGAAAATAATCCGGTATCAAGATAATCTTTGACATGAACAGGGGACACATTCGGTGAATCGGTCAATATGCAAAAAACTGTTTGTTTTTTAGTTTCATCAAGAAAATTGTCAAAAGGCCCTGATCGCATCAATAATTGATCGTACCATAGCGGCAGTGAAATATCTGTGTTTTTTGTATTATGATTGGGATGTCCCATAAGAATCAGACTTTTGCAACTGATATACAATTTTTGGATTGTTTCAGTGCTGGCCAAGATTATATCAAATGCACCCAGAGAAAAAAGGGTTTCTATTAATTGTAACCAGGTCTGATCGTTAAAGCATATCCCTGCCCGCTTTTTCAACATTTCAATGACAAAAGGATTGTCTTTCAGTGAAGGCTTGTCCGCAATTATTCTGACTATTGCCGGCGCAGTTATATATTGCCCTGGCTTTGATTCTTTTTCAGGGTGCTTATTCCACAAGTCTATCGCGGCGGTCATATCTGACAACACAAAAATAGCTGGAGACAATTTTTGTGCGTTTAACAGATCAATACATTGAAAAAAAATTTTTCTTAAAGAAATTGGCTTGTTTATTGTTTTTAAATGATTTTTTACTTTGCGATTAAGTTTTTTCTTATCCAAAAGTGGCAACCATTCACACTTGTGCGTAAAAAATGTGGGAATGATTAACTTGGGACACTGCGCATGAATAACCATGCACTTCCGATTTCGAATACCTGATAACCATTTAGCCACTTCAGCGACATTGGATCGTGCATTAATTGCCAAAACAAGCGGACTATCCGGATCTGACTCAATCAAAAGACTTTCAAGACGTTCTCCATCAACCGGATCGTCTATTCGTTCACCTTCATCAACAAAAAGCGCAGCGCACTGTTTAGAAGGATCATTGAGATAAGTATCGTAAGATTGAATACTGATATGGTCTAATGCATAAGAATAAAATACATATGGTCGCGCAACAGGGAGAACAATGCGCATTTTTTGATGACATGGATTAATATTGGCAATAACGAAAAGAAGCTGGGTTTTTAAGGATGCTGGCGTGGTTACAAGCAAACAATCTCTATTTTCTGTAATATGACGTGCAATTTCATTCACACTATGTCGAAATTGCTTATTCTCGGGAATGTCGTCCAAATTTCGATTGCAGAGCTTGTGAATTTTTGAGTCTACTGTAATTGTCATAATAGCGGCCCTACGTGCATATAAAAAAACCCTTCCAGAATTTTTATAATTCAGGAAGGGTTAAAATAACGTCCCCAAGGGGATTTGAACCCCTGTTGCCGGCGTGAAAGGCCGGTGTCCTGGACCAGGCTAGACGATGGGGACTTTGAATTAAATGGGTCGTGCGTGATTCGAACACGCGACTCTCTGCTTAAAAGGCAGATACTCTACCGACTGAGTTAACGACCCATCATTTAATTAAAATAATAATATAGCCTAATAATTAAAGACTGTCAACAAAAAAAATGATATATGCTAATTTTTTTGCTCACGTCGCGGAACCTTTTCAATTTTTCCAGAACGTATACAACGAGTACACGCCATAATTTTTTTTACCTGTCCCTGATGGCGCGCACGAACCCGCTGAAGGTTTGGATTGAATCTGCGTTTGTTCACATTGTGCGCATGGCTGACATGATTGCCTACCATTGGTTTTTTTCCACATATCTCACATTGTTTTGACATACCTACCTATCTCCTTATCTTGCTGCTTTGACCACTTTTGGCCATGGCGATACGGCATTTCGCAATATATGTAATGGATTTATGATGTACACCAACGTCAGGATATCTGGTAATGACAACCTGAAATCGATTGATTGCTGCCTGATACCTTTCTGCCTTATAATATAGCAAGCCCACATAATATTCATTTTCTGCCAGGCTTTTGTAACAAGTCATCATCTTGTTGTTCGCCTCAATGGCATATTGACTCTGCGGGTACTCATGACGAATTCGGTCAAAATATCTAACAGCCTGTATAGCTGGTGTCTGATCTCGATCTATCGTATCTAATTGATTGAAAAAACATGTGCCTATCTGGTTCAGAACATAAGGCGCTTTTTCATGCGTTGGATGTAAGCGCTCAAAGCCTTCATATGCAAATATGGCATCATGATATTGTCCCAAATGATAATGTGCATCAGCAATTCGCAGTTCTGCATTGGATGCATTTGTACTAAATGGGTACCAATCAATTAAGTTTTCAAAAGATTCAATAGCCATTTGATATTTACCTGCCTGGAATAATTGTTCCCCTTCCTTAAGCAGTTCAATGGCTTTTTTTTCTCTTTTTGGCGGTCCACCTGCACAGCTTATTGTCATGCACAATATGGTAATCAAAAAAAATTTTCCTACCATATTATAATGAAACATAACATCCCGCCTTACTTAATACTATTGATAGATTCTTCAATTTTTGATTTTGGAACCATACCGGTAATCCGGTCAACTGCCTCGCCATTTTTAAAGAAAATCAGCGTTGGGATGGCTTGAATACCAAATTTAGTTGGCGTCCCCTGATTTTCATCAACATTGCATTTGGCAAATATAATTTGATCCCCCATTTCTTTGGCAAGCTCTTCCAAAACCGGCCCAATGGCTTTACAAGGCCCACACCATGAAGCCCAGAAATCTACAACAACCGGTTTGTCTGATTTAAGAACTTTTTCTTCAAAATCATTGTCACTGATTTCAATAATTCCTTCTGCCATGATCATCCTCTCTTTATGCACGGATTTTTGATATGGGGGTTTTTTCCAAATTCCCCAATAGTGCTTTTCCATACATTATGATTAAATGTTTACTGTTTTTCATTTCATCATTAATTTGCAAAATGTTTGATAAGCGGGTTAAAAAATTTATTTCCTGCCTATCAATCAAAAGTTTGCCTTTATATGATATTATCTTGAAAATGTCAATCAAGTTTTTTATTTGATAGAACAATTTTTTTTTATTGAGACCGGTTCTTGCTTGACAAAAATCATCAACTATGATTTGTATCGCAACACTTTTTTATTAATTAACTCAAAGCTGAAAAATTGCAAACAGATCCATGCAATTTATTTGGTAAAAAATGAAAATGGAGAAAAAACAATGAAACAAACATTTCAACCCAGTCGAATCAAACGTGCAAGAACACATGGTTTTCGCAAACGCATGTCAACCAAAGCAGGGCGAAGAGTTCTCAATAGGCGCCGAGCAAGGGGCAGAAAACGATTGAGCGTCTGATTGGTGTATTTATTTCCAAAACATTATCGGTTGCGCAAACGTTGTGAATTTGAGTATTTAAAAAATAATGGTGTACGCATTCAAAATGATTTGTTTTTTTTAAATTATGCTCATAACTCAACGTCTCATGCGTCACGGCTGGGGATTACCATCACCAAGAAAACAGGAAATGCTGTTGTACGAAATCGGATAAAACGTTTGGTACGAGAAACTTTCCGAAAGAACAGGCATATATTGATACAAAATTACGATCTAAATGTTATCGCAAAAAGACAGGTTCGAGATCGATCCAATCAACAATGCGTTGATTCCTTAACTGCGCTTTTTAAAAGTATAACTGTATGATTTTGATGTCTGATTTTTTCAAATGGATATTAATCAAGTGGATACGCATTTATCAAATTGCAATATCCCCATTATTTCCACCAACGTGTCGATTTTATCCCACTTGCTCAACATATGCCTGTGAGGCCATTTCAAAATATGGTCCGGGCAAAGGTTTGTATTTGAGTATTCGACGAATTCTTAAATGTCATCCTTTTCATCCGGGTGGGTATGACCCAATTTAACAATTTAAAAAAATAATTGAAGGGATTTATTTGATAAGTCCCTGGAGAATGATGAATGGAACAGATCAGGTTTCTCCTTGCAATTGCACTGTCCTTTCTCGTGCTTTTGGTCTGGCAATACTATTTCATAGAAAAACCACCCAAACAAACGGGTGAGTTAACTAAAAATGAGGCATCTGAAATACCTGATGCACTGAAACAATCAGGCGATCAGGAAAAAATGCTTTTGTCTGATACAAATCAGCTACCCAAATTGCCCGAAATTAAGACATCCGAAGAATCTTCGGGAAAGCCTGCAAAACAAATTATTGTTCAGACGCCTTTATTTGAAGTAAAAATGTCTGAACGTGGGGCTTCAATTAGTTCGATTACCTTGTATAAATATAAAACGTCCCTATCTGAAGAATCCACTTTTATGAATGTGGTCAATCTTGAAAAAACCGGCACTGCGCTCATTTCTTTTAAAAACAATGTGATTCCTGATCTCGATAAGGTTATTTACAATGCTCAGATATCCCAAAGCCTGATACAAGTAACAACCCCCAAAGATATAAGATTTGTTTATAGGCTGCCGCAGGGGATTCAAATTGTCAAAACATATTTTTTTGATCCAACTTCTTACATGATTGGGCTCACAGTGATAATTGAAAACCCCACTGGCTTTCCCATTGGGGATCAACTTCAGTTATCACTGCGAAGATATTCCTCCCCGGATGCTGGCGGGTATATATTTGAAGGTCCGGCCATTCTTCTGAATGGTAATCTGGAAGAAATATCTAAGGACGATATTGAAGACAGCGGCATTTTTTCAGGAAAAGTATCATGGGCTGCAATTGAAGATCGTTATTTTGCAAACGCAGTTGTACCGATTGACTCCCAGGAAAATATTCAAACCCACATCTGGCTTGATAAAGATATTATTCAGATGGATATACAATTGCCGCACGCCAATATTGCACCGCAAAAGCAGCAATTGTATAATTTCAGCCTTTTCTTCGGCCCCAAAAGCCTTGAACTACTCAATGGACTTGAAAATGATTTAAACGAAATAATTAACTTTGGATGGTTTGATATTATTGCGAGGCCCTGTTTATATTTGATGAATCTAATTTATCAATTTATACCCAATTATGGTATTGCTATTATTTTATTGACCATATTGATAAAAATTCTTTTTTGGCCACTGGGCAACAAAAGTTATCAATCCATGAATCAAATGCGCAAGCTTCAACCCAAGATGAAAGAAATACAGGAAAAGTTTAAAAATGATCGCCAAAAAATGAATCAGGAACTGATGAATCTATATCGCGTATACAAGGTCAATCCATTGGGCGGCTGTTTACCAATGGTGCTTCAAATTCCAGTTTTTATCGCGCTTTATCGTATGCTGTATCAGGCAATTGAACTTCGTCACGCGCCATTCTTTTTATGGATTAACGATTTATCAGCACCGGATCGATTGTTTCAATTTGAGGGTTACATCCCCTTGATGCAGGAACCATACGGGATTCCGGTTTTGACAATCATTATGGGGGCCACAATGTTTATTCAACAAAAAATGTCCCCCCCACCAGGAGACCCAAGCCAGGCCAAAATGATGATGTTTCTTCCAATATTTTTTACATTTATTTTTATCAATTTTCCTGCAGGCTTAGTCCTGTATTGGCTGGTCAATAATGTGGCATCTATTTTGCAGCAATACTACATTAACAAGAAAAATGAGTAAATGGAGGTTAGTTGAATGAATTACATTGAATTTGTAGGTAGAACCGCTGATGATGCAGTTAAACAAGCAAGTAGAGAGCTCGGCGTATCAAAAGACAAACTGAAATATGATGTCATTTCATATGGTTCTACAGGCATATTTGGTTTGGTCGGATCTAAAAAAGCAAAGATTCGTGTTCTTTCCCTGGATTCATATCCAAAAAGAAAAGAAAAGCAATCCGACAATAATGAAACCATTGATAAAGAAAAACAAGATATTAGAAATGACACCAAACCTTCTCGTCCGACAGAACCTACCAGGCCTTCTCTTTCGACAGAACCTACCAGTCCTTCTTGTTCTAAAGAGCCTGCGGATTCGCCTTTAGACGATGAACAAGAGGGTGGGGATTCTGATGATACCTTATTGTCAGATGAATATGTTCAAAAAGGTCGCGATGTGCTTACAAGGATTGTAGACGCTATTACTGAGGATGCAAAAATTTCAATGTCTGCAAGACGAGGACAGATATTTTTTCATGTACATGGTGGAAATACAGCTGTACTTATTGGAAAGCATGGCCAATCCTTAGAAGCCATGCAGTTTTTAATTGAGAAAATTGTCAATAAAACACGTTTCAAGCAAAAACTACGTGTACGCATTGATGTTGAAGGTTATCTCAGAATTAGAGAAGAGAATCTGACAAAACTGGCCCTTCGTCTGGCAGATAAAGTAAAGAAAACGAAGCGACCTGAAACAGTCAGTCCAATGAATGCGCATGACCGACGAATTATTCATCTGGCCTTGAAAAATGACAGCACATTAAAAACACAAAGTATTGGCTCTGGCTATTATAGAAAACTAGTCATTTTTCCATATCGAGGCCGCAGTTCTGATGAATAGGATCTTGTAAATCAATCTGGCAGGATGTTTCTGCCAGATTGTCTATTTTTCAAAAAAATAGCGATGCATGGAGATAATGAGGGGCTCACCAAAACGTCAAGCCTTTTTCATGGCCAACACCGCTGCACCATAAGCACCCATTAGTTGTGGATCTACAGGTAAAATCTGAATCGGCATACGCAACTTCGTTTCCAGTGCTTTGATCAGGCCAATATTTTTAGAACATCCGCCGGTAATGGTAACGAGCGGTTGGATACCAACTTTTTTCATCAATGTAAAACAGCGTTTGGCAACTGATGATTGAATTCCGGCTGCTATATCTGCTGGATTTTTTCGTTTGGCCAAAAGTGTGATCACTTCGGTTTCAGCAAAAACACTGCATTGTGATGTTACTGGTATGATTTTTTGGGATTGCAACGACAAATTTGAAAAATCAGTAATATCCATGCGAAAAATATTGGCCATCATTTCAAAAAAACGTCCGGTTCCGGCAGCACATTTATCATTCATTGCAAAATCAATCACTTCTCCTTTACGTCCCACAGAAATGGCTTTTACATCCTGACCGCCGATATCAATAATTGTGCGTGTGTCTGGCAGGCATGAAAAAGCGCCCATTGCATGACAGGTTATTTCTGAAATATTCTCGTTTGCAAAAGGCACTTCTCGACGACCATAACCAGTGCCAATCAGATACGTTATATCTTTGGGGGCTATTTCAGTACCCATAGATGCACAGGCTTTAGCAAGTACAATCTTTGCTGTTTCTTCCGGATCTATCTCGCTATGACAAACAGCCATGCCTTGTATCCCATTATCATTGATTATAACAGCTTTACCAGTTGTGGATCCGACATCGCAACCTGCAAATAGTTTGTTATGCATATCGTGTTTTCCTCCTATTTATTCATGATATTTTCCATAAACCGATCCAATTGTTGAATAATGCCATCATGAGACACCACACGTGGATCTGATAAATCATAATCAATAATGAGCAGCGGAATACCTTTTTTTCGACATTTTTCACGTAATATGCCATTAAGCGCAGCAGTATTTTTACAACCAATATGACCGGCAATAAAGATCATATCCAGATCAAAATAGGTATAAATATAAAACATGTCATTGAAATAATTTTGGGCAGGCCCTCGGGTATGTCTGGCCATGGGGCCTGTCATCATAATATGCGCCAGTCCTTTAAGCGTGGAATCTATAGTGCTGGTATCAATAAAAGGTTGTCGATTATAGGACATACTGTCAATGATTAATGTTAACCCATATTGTTGTTCTGCCCAGGAGAACAAATCAATAAAATGCAGTAATGGTGGATTCCAAAGCACTGTTCTGTATTTTTCATTGGGAACAGCCGCAATATTTTTTTGGACATTATCATTGGCCAGTTCAACCAGATACTTGAATAATTCAGTGCCACTAGGGTCTCCGGGTGTTACATTGAAACACCATAAATGGCTCAGATATATTGCCTCAGCTGCCAGGGGAGCCGGACGTTGGCGGAGAGATTCCCATAATTCAAGTTCATAAGCAGCCATTTTGTTACGTTCTTCGCAGATTACGCGTAAATGATCCCAATCCATTTTTCCGGGAGTATGTATTTCCAGCCAAGCTATCATACGTTTCAATTCATTTGCAAAATAATCTATGGCTCGGTCGTTATAAAAATTATAGGGAACATCCAATTGAAACATGGGAATATCAAGTTTGTTCTTGATTAATTGATATGATGCCATTCCGCCATCACAAGGTGAATTGGAAGTTAGTATTGCTTTGACTGGCGGCACTTCCTTGCTTAATATGATCCCCATTGTGCTTTTGGGAAGACTGCATAGATCAGGCGGAATGCCCGCATTTTCAGCAATATCAATATATTTTTCAACAGAATGCGAATCAACGATAGGCATCAGAATACCCAGTAATTCAGACATCCAGGTTTTAAGTCCCATGGCAAACAGAATTTCAGGTGGCACCATGTCTTCATGCAAAACAAGCCGATCTGTATTTTGAACGAGATTATCCAGAATGTGCATCAGATTGGGAACAATTTTTTCTACAACAGCCGCGTTGGCTCTACGATAATTGCCTTGTCGGCCATTTGTAACTATTGTCAGTAATCGATTGACTTTTGCCAAATGCCATAACCAGGGATATTTGTTTACATTTTGAAAAGTCTGAATTGGTCCATGCCGCAGCGGCATTTGGATAATATTTTGATAATTTTTAATCCAGGATTGATAAAATAGCATCTGATCTTGTATCTGTGAAATAAAACCCATTTGATAACTCCTGTTATTGCATAAGTTGTTCGATAAAGGCCTGAACACGTGTATTCAATTGGCCCTCACCAGAAAAACAGTAGTCTCTTTCCAGTCTTAATACTGGAATGGCCTTTTCTTTGAGAAAAGAAATCACCTGTGTTGTTTCAACGCCCCAAATGTCACAAAATTTAATTGGTGCAATAATGACACCATCAACATGGTAGTCTTGAACTGTTTGAAAGATCAATTCCAAACGCCGATCAAAGGTATCCATCATTCGTGGACAGGCATTGGTTTGAAGTAAATGTGAAGCCATATCATAAAAAGGATCGTCAGTTTGCGGACAGATTTCAAGTTCAGGAATGGCTCCTGTGCAGTATCGATCGGCAACAACCAATGCGCCATTATTCTCGATAGCTTCAATCCATTCAAATTGATCAATCACACTGCTTACAATCATTAACCGCACCTTATATTCAATTGGGCAGGAACGATCTGGTAATTGTTTTTCGATATCTTCAAGAATTGGTTTCATAAATTCAATGGGAAGTGTCCATGTGGCGTGCATCAGGCGATGAAATTCTGTGCCTGAAAAAAGGGGGGGATCAATTTTTCTGTAATTTGCAATTTTTTGCAAAGATTGCATGACCGCGTTATGTGCCGAAATCGCATGCGCAATATTCGTTACATTCATGTCTGTCTGAAAATGATCTGAGATTGCATCTGATAATACATGAAGTTCTTTTGAAAACCAGGATATGGCTTCATGACCGCTTTTGTGGGGTACATCAAGAATATGACAAAATCCTGGCGCAAGATTATATTGCAAATTATCGTACAATCTACGTAGGTGATCACAACCAGCAGCAAATATCCATCCCTGAATAAATGCCAATTGATCATCCATTGCATATTCAAGGATACTCCGAATATATGAGCAGGTTACCTGAGACAGATAAATATCAGCCAATTCTGTGCCGCCGGAAAGACCATTGGCATTTACACGATATGGGAACAATTTGCCCACATTCAACAACATTCGTGGGACATTATTGCAGGTATATCCCAGCGGAATATTGTCATTATCAATTGCTGTCTCAAGCAAACTTTTTGGAGAGATATTAAAGGTGTTGTTCGTTTGGGAAAGCATCTGTATCTCCTTTCTAAAATCCTGTTTCTGGAATCAATATACATTGTTAATTGGAAAAAAACAATAAATAATGAACATTCGTTATAAAAAAACCTCACATTTATTTGAGATACATTTAAAATGCTTTATTAATAAGGAATGCTCTGAAAAATATTACATGCTCATTTTTCTTGCTCGAACAAAAAAAAATAAGGTTGTGTAGAGACGTAGCAAGCTACATCTCTACTGTACCTCAAAACGAACAATATCAATAAATGGGGACGTTATTTTCTGAACATTCCTAAATGACTGGATATTTCATTTATTTTTATTACTAGAAAAAAAGACAGGCGCCCGAAGGAAAAATATTGAATATAAGGTTATGACATCCATAACACATTGTTGGTCCAGAATTGGTTGACTTATGGCAAGAAATACATAATGTTTTCATAACATACTTTTTTTCTAAGGCTTTACTATCCTTCAGCCCTTGAATCACTCCCTTTTGCTGAGAAAACAATGCATGACATTTCTGGCAGTTATCCACAATATTTTCATGTGTATTATGGGGAAACGTTATGACACCCATAAAACCACCTTTGATTTCAACTTCATTTAAAGCCTCAGATGCAATAGCGACAAGACTTAATATAAAAAAACAAATAAAAGCTTTTAAGTATATTGACATTCTTTCATTCTCCTTTGTATAATTTGAAAGTGTTTAGGCTTGTATAATATATTTTATTTAGATATTGCAAGATATATAAATAAAAACATAATACTGAAACATTTATTATCGCATAGAACTATTTCCCCCATTGTAAATAAATACCATTTGAAATGATATATAAAATAGGATATTGAATAAAATAGTAACATCGCATATATTAACGAATTGAAAAGGATTCGAAATGCTAAGGAATGCTCTGAAAATAAGTTCC
>Ga0272440_1000634_pt1 | contig 29478 bp, 28 predicted proteins | sample SSMMMBAug17_FD_192440 | JGI IMG/M metagenome (GOLD analysis project Ga0272440, IMG submission 192440) | Marine sediment archaeal communities from Little Sippewissett salt marsh, Falmouth, MA, United States - SSM-MMB-Aug17 | ecosystem: Environmental > Aquatic > Marine > Wetlands > Sediment ... | reverse complement strand
ATTAGGTGAAGTCTCCAGGTGCTTGACGGGTTGCCTACTTACCAGCGCTGCCAGGGTTCAAATACTCGCGCAGAGCGAGTTGCCATGTTTCGGGGGAATACCGCGCGGGGCGGGGGTTGATGGGGTGTCGCGTGTTCAAGCACGCTACGGCATTCGGCACGCAATGCCGAACATGTTCGGCTACAAGCGCGGCGGGGCTTTCCCCTCGCAGATTGCGGCCGATAATCAGACCGCAAGGGCAGTAATAACCGCCATTGTCTCGCCACCCCCATTCGGGCGCTTTGGGTTGCGTTTTCATCGGGTGCTTACCTCTTGGTGCTGGTAGGATAGACAAGCCGACTAGAACCCGTCGGGCGACGGGCGCTAGTCGGGCTGTCCATGCCCGGGGTGTTCTAGGCGAAGTATGCGCTTCGAGTGATAGAGTCGCCCGTTGCGTTATGCGCTTCGATAAGCGCTGCGAATGAGAAGGGGGGATTGTTCAATTCGACGTACCCCAGCGCGTCAATATCGAACGGCTCGCCAGCGTTGCCAAGCCGGGCGCAGCGCTCTTCATTGGTGCCGATGCCGTAGTCTGCATAGTCGGATTCGGCAATCATGAACCCGTCAAGCTTGTCGTTATCAACGGCAATGTCGAATGCCTCTTGCAAGTGTGACGCAAACACCAGCGCAACGGGAAAGCCATGGTCATGGATAAGCCATGGGCGTACGTCATGGGGGTTATACTCCCCAGCCGGAATGTAGTCGTCCGGGTTCGCAACATCGGCATCGGAAAAGGTAAGCTCGATGTTCTGGTAGCGAATGGTAGTTTTCATGGTGCTTCTCTCCAAGGTGCTTGACGGGTTGCGGGTGTTGCGGGTGTCAGAGTTGAACCCGTGCGACGTGGTTGGCCAGAGTGACCATTGCAGGGCGCTTCCCTCTTGCGACAAAGTGCGCCCATATCTCGCCAATGGTAAGGGGGTTGCGAAGGGTTGCGGTGTAGCGCTTGGTAGTTGACTCGACGATAAGCTTAGTTGCCGTTTCCATGGTGACCCCCGTTTTGTGTGGATTGCGTGTAAACGTTTCCGTGCGACTAATACAAGCATACGTGCTAGTTTGGTGATTGTCAAATAGTGATTTTATTTTAGCTGGTATTGGGCACGTATAGCGTAGGCTAGGTGTAGCGTAGTGTATGCTAGCTATGGTGGGGTGCATGTTGTGTGTTGGTGTTGGCGGCGCAGGGAGGGGGGGGCTATCTCTGGGGTGTCGTCAATCTGACGACACACGCGGTGTAGTCAATCTGACTACACACAGCGCACCCTGGTATGCGAATCCCCCTCGGGCTATTGCAAGTGCAAGCGTAGCAACACCTTACGGCGCAGGGGAGCGCAGGTGTACAGCAGTCGGGCCGGTAGGGTGGCAACGATTGCGACGGTCATAGGGGGCCCCATTGCCCGGAAGTCTTGCCCCACCCCCCCGGGTGCTTGCCTGAACCGTATACACTTAGCCCCCCTCCGGCGCCACACAGATTCTCCGGCAAATGGGGCCCCTGTCCCCTCAGATCGCTCAGGACGAGCGCAAGGGGGCCCCAAGGTCAAATCACACAGGGGGCCCCTTAGCGAGCCTCAGAGGCGAAGCCAGGGCGTAGGCACCAGATCCCTGAGCCGTCCAGTCAGTTGTCTCGAACCAGGGGCCCCGAAAGGCCGGTGTTTCTCAAGCCAAATGCAACGTAGCAAAGCCGGCTTCGCAGGCTACCAATTGGGGTATAACGCCCGGAAGGGACTACGCACCAACGTCCCAAGGGCAGATTCTAGTCGGATTCTATTCGGAAAAGCGCAATACTACGTGGAAAATGAGAAGTATCATGGTTGACACCGGCTGCGTCACTAAGAGTATTTGACACAGTGAAGTTCTTTCCTGGTAAGGACTTGCGAGAAGTGTCCCTGTGTCAGCGCTTTCCTTAACACATAAGACCCCTGGGAAGTCCGGCCGAGGAAAAACCGTATCTGAGGGAAAGGACACAAGCCCTTGACACCATGACATAGAAAAGAAAAACCGTTGAAAAAGGGGAGGGAATAGTAATTAGAATATATATAATATATATATATAGTATAGTAGTAAGTACCTTCCTCTTCTCAACTTACGTCGCGGGGGGTGAGCAAACCACCCAACTAGCTAAAGTGTCCATGTGACACGCCACGACACAAACGTAAAGTGTCCTACCAAGCGGCACTATCCTCTATAGCGTGTGCTGACTCTCTATGACACAACGTCCTTCTGTCCCAACATCTGGGGCCGGGCCGGCACTCGGATGCCCCGTCCTGGTGCCCGTCCGAGTGTCCGGGTCCCAAAAGCGCTCCAGAAGCGCTCCAGCCGACCGGATCGAATCCCCAGCGCTTCCCCATGGGGCGCCCCGAGGTCTATCCCCATGCCCTCGACGTGCGTCAGTGGGCTGCACACTACCATCGGGAATAGAGCCGTGCAGAGCCTTGACGCACGTCGAGCCACACCCGTCTGGACGGCTGATGAGCGGCCTCGCGCGTGAACCACCGTTCTGCCGGGTGATTCGGCCGTAGTAGCAGAGGACGTGTAAACGCCCCGGGCTTGGGAGCCGTGGGGGCACAATGATAGGTTTTCCTTTCCGATCAGGCCGGCATGTTAATCTGAAGGTAGTGACGTTCACTTTCCTACCTCAGTTACCGGAGAAGAGAGATGAAGAAGAAGTGCCTGGTCAAGAGTTGCGAGCGGAAGGCGTATTGCCGTGGGCTTTGTCGGTCGTGCTACCAGACAGCGCTGAAGGCGGTTAGCAACGGCAAGACGACGTGGGAGGAGTTAGAGGCGATGGGGCTTTCGCTGCCGCCGAAGAACGTGGTGAGTGCTACCCAGAGGAATCCCTTCCGCGTTGCCTTCGAGGAGCTACTGGCGCAGCCCGAGTCGCCGGCGGCCCCAGATCCACGGGCGATCAAGCAGGAGCTTGATGGCGAGTTCGAGCCGCCGACCATGGGCCCCGGCCAGCAGCGCACGGCAACCATCATGGATGAAACTGACGCGGCTTTCCCGACCACGGGTGAAATTGGCATCCTCCCGGAGGTGCGCCCTGGACAGTATCCGGTTCCGCCGGCTCCGCTGGTTATGGGCCCTGGCCAGCAGCAGGCGCCGCCGGCCCAGCCGCCGGCCATTGGTCTGACTAACCTGCCACCCGCCGAACCTCTGAATGTTGCCGTTGAGCCGCAGCAGGCCGAGCCCGAGCAGCCCGTTGTACCGCCTTGGCAACAGTAGCCGGCCGTGCGTTCGTGTACGAGACGGGGCAATAACACCGTCTGAAGAGAGGTTCTGAGAAATGAAGTGCATTATCGAGGGATGCGAAGGAGAGGCCGGCTTTCGCGGACTCTGCGACAAATGCCGGGCCAGCGCGCAATATCAGATTGAGGCCGGCTGGACGTGGAGTGAATTGGAACAGCTAGGGCTTGCACTCTCCGGCGGCGTCTGGTTCGAGGAACCGGAGGATACGCTGTTTGACAAGGCGCTGTCACGAACGCGAGGAAGCGATGGTGTATGGACTACCCGTAAGGAGGCGATTATTCTTGCGATCATAGAACAGGCCGGCGCGACCGGCGTCACCTTTTCACAGCTTCAGCGAGTTGTAGGGTTCGCCAAGGGGCACGAGCTTACGGGGATCTTGAAGCGGCTTCGTAAGAGTGAAGATATTGCCGACCTTTACAACGATCGCCGCCAGCGCGTGTATATGTCGAAGCGCTGGGCGGATCGCTTGCGGCGCCAACGAGCAGAGGTACTTGCCAAGTGCAAGGCGGAAGTGAAGGCCAGTGGTGCCGAGGCCATGCGCAAGGATGCTGCAGAGAAGCTCAAGGCTTCACCCTTCGACCCCGAGCCGTGCGGCCTGGCTTACTGGATTTACTGTGGGTGGCCGGCACTCAAGATCAACCCGGCGGAGAGAGGGAGTCGGCCCGCTGCGATCAGGCGGGCGATCCTCAGCGCGATGTGGAATACCAGCGCATCCTCCTCGCTTTCGCTCAGCGACATTAAGGACCGTGTTGGCAGTGTTACCTGGATCGAATTGCTCTCGGCAATGGCCGGGCTCATGCGCCGCACGATGATCCTTCGCAGGAGTGTTGACGGGCGGGAGGAGTTCTACTTGACGGAACCGCTCGCTCAATCCGAGACTGCGTGATACTGTTCTCTCTACTACCCCCCCAAGCCCGGTTTACCCCGGGCTTTTTCGATGCGCCATGATAGTTTTTCCGGTGCGATCAGGCCCTCTTGCTAGCCTGAAAGAATGGGAGATACCACCGACCAGAAGCCCCTGCCGCGCAATGCCAAGCTGACGGACGAGCAGCGGCAGGAGATTGCCAGGCGTTACGTGGCCGGCGAGAAGCAGGCCGATCTGGGGCGCGAGTTCGGCGTCAGCGCCGAGGCGATCAGCAAGACGTGTAAACGCCTTGGCGCTGTTCGGCCTGTGGCCAGGCCCGATCCGGCAACGGGGTCGAGTATCGCGGAGTTCGCCAAGCGGGCCCGCTCGATTCTCTGGCGGCAGAGTTCGACCTCCGAGAAGCCGGAGTATGACACTTGGACGAAGCGCGTCGAGGAGCTTGAAGCAGGCGGCCTCGACAGGAACCAGTCGGTGGTCCGCGCGTCGAAAGAGTTCCGTTGCCTGCACCGGCTGTTCCGCGAGTACGACGTCTCGCAGTTCGACCCGAATCCCGAGTCGCATCCTACGATCCGCCACTTTGGACAGCCGGCGGTCGACGAAGAGGGAGTTCGCAACGAGGGGAAGCAACAAGGTTACCGCGAGTCCTTGCGGTGGGCAATCGAGGCCGCCGGCCGGCACTTGCGTACCGGCGAGAATCCGACCTCGTGCCCGTGTGACGCGGCCTTCTATCTCTACCGGCAGGCGATCGAAGAGCCGCGGGATTTCATGGGCCGGCTCGGGCAGGCGGAATCCAAGACAGACGCCGACGCCGAAGCGCGGCGAAATGCAGAGAAGTCAGGCCGTCGCAGCCTTGCCGAGATCGACAGGATGCTGGCGAACCTCACAGAAGAGAGGGAAGAGAATGGCGAAGCGCAAGCGGAAACCGCCGACGACGCGGGTGGGATTCAAGCCGCGGAAGAAGCCCCGTCGGCAGAAGAGAGCGAAGCCCCAACAGGAGGAAGTTACGACGTGTGACTTCTGCGGCAAGCCGTTGGGCCGGACGTGTGTTCGCACCAGCGGCTCGGCTATTTGTGCTGCCGGTTGTGGGGTCACAGTTCGCTGCCGGGCGGTTGGTGACGAACATCAGGAGTGGCGGTTTTATTGTTCGCCGGCGTGCCGGGACGAACACGAGCAGGTGCTCATTGACAGACAGCAATGAAGGTCTCGACTCCATTCGCGCATCACATACCCAAGGACCTTCGGGGCAATCTCGAATGGCGGGCTGCCGTCCATGAACGGGTGATGCGTGAGCCCGGATACATCGACGTGATTCGGGAGGCGTGCGCGGCCGACCCGCTCTTCTACTTGAACGGTTTCACTTACACCTTCGATCCCCGCCTTGAGCCGTTCACGCGGGTTCCGTTCATTCTCTACGACTTTCAGGAAGAGGCGATCCTGGAACTCATCCGGGCGATCACGAGCCACGACCTCCTCCTGGAGAAAAGCCGTGACATGGGGGCGTCGTGGTTGTGCGTGTCGGCGTTCGAGTGGTGCTGGCATTGGCGGGAGGGGCTGTCGTTTCTGATGGTCTCCCGCGTCGAGGATTACGTGGACCAGGCCGGCAACCCCAAGGCGCTTTTCTGGAAATTCGATTATCTCCTCGACTATCAGCCGGCTTGGCTCAGGCCGGTTGGATACGAGAAAAGCAAGCATCGCCGCAAGATGCACGCCGAGAATCCGGCGACCGGCTCGGTCGTAGATGGCGAATCGACTACCGGCCGCGTGGCCCGCGGCGACCGGCGCACGGCGATCCTCCTGGACGAGTTCGCCGCGGTTGAGCAGGGGCAGAGCGTCTTACGGGCGACCCGGGACGCGACGAAGTGTCGCATCTTCAATAGCACGCCCGAGGGCACGAATAACGCTTTCTTCGATATGCGCGAGACGAATATCAGAAAGCTGCGGCTGCACTGGTCCGAACACCCCGTCAAGTCGCTCGGGCTCTACACGACGGATGACGACGGCAATCTGAAGATACTTGATCCCGTCGGTTACCCCGGCGGCTATAAGCCTATCCTGGACGGCAAGCTCCGGTCGCCGTGGTACGACGAAGAGTGCGAGCGCTGCGTGAGTCCGCAAGAGGTTGCGCAGGAACTTGACATCGACTACCTGGGTTCCGGGTATCAATACTTTCGCGCCGAAACGATCCAGGAAATGATCCGCAAGTACGCCCGGCCGCCGGTCGTGATCGGTGACTTGGAATACGACGCGGACACGGCTGAGGCGATCCGGTTTGTCGAAAACTCGGAGGGTCGCCTGCGGCTTTGGAGTTTGCTGGGCCGGGACGATAAGCCGTCGGCGATTCACAGGGTTGCACTGGGAGCGGATGTCTCGGCTGGTACTGGCGCCAGCAATTCGTGCCTGGCGGCTTACGACATCGTGACGCACGAGAAGATCCTGGAGTACGCCAACCCGTACATTCGCCCCGAGGATTTCGGCAAGGCCGCCGTGGCGATTGCGCGCTGGCTCGGCAACGCCTTTTTGATCTGGGAATCGAATGGTCCCGGCCGGCAGTTCGGCTCTCGCGTGGTCGAGCTTGGATACGGGCATATTTACTTGCGCCAGCAAGAAGAGGCGATCAGTAAGAAAGTCTCGGACATTCCCGGCTGGGCTTCGACGAAAGAGAAGAAACTCGTGTTGATGGGTGCGTATCGTGCGGCGATCGAGAAGGGCGATTGTGTCAACCGCTCGAAAGAGGCGATGGACGAAACGCTTGAATACATTTTCACACCGGACGGCAGCATTGACCATAGTCGCGCTACACGAAAGGTTGATCCGTCCGGCGCGAAGGCGAATCACGGCGACCGCGTAATGGCGGACGCCTTGGCGTGGCGCGGAACTATGGAGCGCACTCGCCGTCATCCAGTGTTCGAGCCCCCTACGATTCCTGTCGGGTCGCTGGCGTGGCGAAACAAGATGCGCGAGGAAATGGCACACAAGAACGAAGGCGACGGCTGGTACTGACCTGGAGCTTGATATGAACCCGAATAATGTGCGGCAGTTTTCACGTCTGCGGAAAAGCATCGACTGGTCGCAGCGGCAGTTCGATTTCCCCCGCAAGGAGCGGATCGCCGCGGTGAAGCAATTCGTCGGCTATCACCATTGCGAGGACGGCGCGACGTTGCGCGTTCCGGTGCCGCTGATCGCGCTGGCGGTGCTCATCTACGTGCGCATGCTTGCGCCCCGTGCTCCCCGCGTACTGATTACGACCAAGGAATCCGGTCTCAGGCCGACCGCCGCGAACCTTGAACTCGCGGTCAATCAGATTCCGCCTGAAGTCAAGCTCGGCGCAACGCTGCGCCGTATGGTGACGGAGGCCATTTTCTCGCCGTGGGGGATCGTGAAGATCGGCCTGCATACGGTCGGTAAAGCGCTCGGCCATGATTACGGCGAGTCGTTCGTCGATCTCGTCACGCTTGACGACTACTTCGTTGACATGGCGGCGAAGTCGGCCGACCAGATCGACTACGAGGGAAACGACTACTGGCTCGATTACGAGGAGTTCATGGAGTCGGATGCGTTCAAGCGTAAGGATGGCCTGAAGGCAGACGAGTATACCTTGATCGGGCCTGCCGGCGAGGACCGGGCAGAGAGCATGACGGCGGATTCTTCACCGGAGACTGCCAAGGATAAGCTCTGGCTCCGTGACGTGTGGCTGCCGGATGAGGGCCTGCTGTTGACCTACGGTGTTAAGAGCGAGCGGCTGCATCGCGTTGTTGACTGGGATGGGCCAGAGCGGGGGCCGTACCCGAAGCTCTGCTTCTCTGAAGTGCCGGGCAACACGGTTCCGCTCCCGCCCGTGGCGATCTGGCGCGATCTTCATGAGTTGGCCAACTCGCTGTTTCGCAAGCTCGGCAACGAAGCCGAGGCGTTCAAGCGCGTGCTCGGCTTCCCGGGCGGCAATGACGAGTCGGTGGAAGGATTCAAGAAGGCGAAGGACGGGGAAGGAATCGCTTACAACGGCGGCAGGCCCGAAAAGCTGGAGGCCGGCGGTGTCGATCCCAAGACGCTCGCGTTCGACATGCAAGTCCGCGATCTCTTCTCTTACTTCGCCGGCAACCTGGACAGCCTTGGCGGCCTGGCTCCGCTTACGGAGACGGTGGGCCAGGACAAGTTGATCGGCGAGGCTGCCAGCGCGCAGTTGCGCGACATGGCCGATTGCGTGGTCGAGACTTCGGGCGAGATATTCACGGCCCTGGCCTACTATGAATGGCACGATCCGATCAAGCGGCGGAAGCTTGAAAAGCCGATTCCCGGCACGTCGCTGAGTGTTGTCATCAACTGGGGGCGCGAGTCGAAGCAGGGCGAGTTCTCGCAATACGATCTCGCCATTGACGTGTATTCACTCCAGGACAATTCGCCGAGCACGAAGCTTCAGAAGCTCGGTCTCATCATGACGCAATACGTTTTCCCGATGGCGCCGCTGATTGAGCAGGCCGGCGGGACGATCGACGTGCAGCGGATCTTAGAGGACATCGGGAAGTATGCCGACATGCCGGAGGTCGCGGATTACGTGACCTTCATGGAGCCGATGCAGCAGCCCGGCTGGAAGTCGTCGTCCAATGCGCCGGCCCACACGACGCGGGAGTATGTGCGCAAGGGTCAGCCAGGCCAATCTCGGCAGGGCGCCAGCGCCGCCATGCAGCAGCTTTTGATGGGCGGAGGCGTCCAGGATTCCGAGATGCAGGGGGCTTCGGGCGGGGCTGTCTAGCAAGTCGTGATAGGTTTTCCGGTCGGATGAATGGGTCTTGTTAGGGTGGAAGATATGCGAGTGACCTACTGCTATACCGTGCCTGGCGGCATCACAGTTGACCGAGATTTCGAGCGGGGCGAGGCCCCGCCTACCGTTGTGCTGGATGACGGTTTGGTCGCCGAGCGTGATTTCCAGGCTGAGCATTCGCCGCGCCGCAGATCGGGAGACGCGGCCTGGCCGATTGAGTGTATCGGCTCCGGCGTCAACGCCTCGCAGGCCGGCGAGCTTCGGGAGTTCTTGAAGCGTAAGGGTGTGCCAACAGAAGTCACGCGAGACGGCAATCCCGTTTACCGTGACATGCACCATCGGAGGAGAGCGTTGGCGGCGCGTGACTTGCATAGCCGCAACGAGTTTTACTAATCGAAGAGAGAGGAAGAGAACATGCCAGTACCCAACGAACTTGTTGACGAGATTGCCGTTGCTACCGATGCGGTTATCGCCGAGACCACCGCGGATGGCGGCGGTAACGACGATGCCGGCAACGACGATGCCGGCAAGACCGCGGACGAAGGCGAGACCGCGGACGACGAAGCCAATGACGATGCCGGAGACGCGGGCGACTCTGGCAAGACCGGGGACGCGGGCGACCCCGGCGAGGGTACTGGCGAGGGTGATGATGACGCCGGCGATGAGGGCGATGACGCCGGCGATGAAGACAAGGGCAAGAAGGTCGATCCCGAGCCGGTGACGATCAGCGACGACGCGCTGTCGGCGGCCGTAATCGCCGGCATCCCGCTCGCAGAGGCCCGGTCGTTTGCCTCGGAGGACGCGCTGTTGCGGGTCGTCGATACGATCCGTAGCACCGTCGAGTCGCAGATAGCGGCGGCCGGCACGGGCAAGGAAACAAAAGAGGCGGAAGAGGAAGAGAAAGAGGACCCGCTTGCGAATCTGCCGGAGTTGGACCCGGAGTTGGCGCCGGAGATCCGGCAGACGTTCGATGTGCTGAAGGACATGGTTCGCAAGCAGCAAGAAACAATCAAGTCGTTCCAGACCCAGCAGGAGCAGACGGCGACGGCCAGCCAGCAGGCCGCCGCACAGGAGCTTCAGCAGTGGTTCGACACGCAAGTCGATAATCTCGGCGAGGATTTCGCCGAAGCCCTCGGCAAGGGCGCGATGAGCACGCTTAGCCGGGGAAGTTCGCAATATGCGAAACGCGACCAGATCGCCAACCAGATGGCCGTCCTGTTGGCGGGCTATCAGGCATCTGGACAGCAGGCGCCACCGCGGGAACAGGTCTTTGATACGGCAGCAAAGCTCGTCTTGATGGACCAGTTTGCTTCGGTGCGTGAGCGGGAGCTTTCCAAAGACCTGGGCAAGCGCGCCGGCCAGCATATCAGCCGTGCCGGCGGCAAGAAAACGAAAACCAATCAATCACCCCTGGAAGAAACGGCGGACCTCATAGACAGGAAGTTTTTTCCGAAGGGCCGCTGAGTCTGCCAGGGGGACGGGAGTAACGGCAGATGACGATTCAGTACGCGGACATTGATGATGCTGTCCTTCTGACTCAGGAGAACCTGATCAAGAAGGGCGCTTTCCTCGACTTGCAGACGGACCTGACCGATCATGTCGCCGTGCGCGAGATGTGGAAGGGTCGCAAGAAGAAGTTCGAGGGCGGGGACGACTGGGAGTTCGAGGCCCAGATCGACCATAACCATTCCGCGCGAACGGTCGGCCTTTTCGAAACGGACGGTTCCGCGTTGACCGACACGATGATCCAGGGTAAGGTGAATCCCCGGCACATCAATGCGCACTACATCTACGACCAGCGGGAGAAGGCGTTCCAGCGGGGCGGCAAGGCGATCGTCGATTTGATCCAGACTCGCTATGTCGGGATGATGGTGTCGCTCTACGAGTTGATGGAAGCGATCCTGTGGTCCAAGCCTGACGACAGCACGGACAACAAGACGCCCTTCGGCATCGCATACTGGGTCGTCAAGAACGCGACCGAGGGCTTCAACGGCGGGAACCCGACCGGCTTCGATTCGGGTCGTGGCAACCTCTCGTCCGCGACGTATCCGCGATGGGCGAATCGCTCCGGCGCCTACAGCGAAATCACCAAGGAGGACTTGATTCGCATGATGCGTCGGGCGCATCGTACCACGCAGTTCCGTTCGCCGGTCTCTCATGCTCAGCCCGAGCTTGCCGCGATGAAGAACGGGATCTACACCAATGACGAGGTTGTCGGCCTCATGGAAGAGGAACTCGAAAAGCAGAACATGAACTTGGGGAACGACCTGGCCTCCAAGGATGGCCGCACGCTGTTCAAGGGCACGCCGATCACCTACGCGCCCAAGTTGGATGACGACACCGAGAACCCGGTCTACATGCTCGACTGGAAGTGGCTGGCGATCGGCATTCTGGCCGGCTGGGAGAACCAGTTGACCAAGCCGTACATGGTGCCCAACAAGCACCTGGTCCGGCGCGTGGATCTCGATTGCACGCTGAACATGGTCTGCACCAACCTGCGGCGCCAGACCGTCCTGCACAACCCCGCTTAGCGGCTGGGCACGGGAGTTGATTCGTCTTTTGTGAGTGACCAAATTTTCGAGAGGAAAACATAATGGGTTCCAGCAGCATCAACGGCCCTCAGAAGCAGGGCAACATCATTTCCGAATGGGTGTGGTTCGAGGGCGCGACGGCACTCAAGGAGGGGCAGGGCGTGTGCTACAACTGGGATTACGGCACCGCCACGGCTGCCAACGCGGCGCGGTTCAACCGTGTCGAGCTTCCCACGATCCTCAATGCCCGCTACTTCGCGGGTGTCGCCGCCCGCAATTATGCGGCGAACTCGGGTGGGCAGTTGGTCGAAATCTACAAGCCCGGCTCTGTCTGCAACGTGCTGTCCAAGGCCAGCAGCGTGATTGGCACTGGCATCCTCACTTGTGAGGCGGGCGGGACCTATGCCGGCTACTTCCGCTACGCCGGCTTTGAGGGCGAGGGCTCGTGCGTTCCGCTCCAGACCGTGGACCGTTCGTCCACGGCCGGCAAGTGCCTGGCCCGGCTCCAGGTCGGTTCGCCGTCGGGGCTGGTCGAGGTCGTGTCGATCGCCACGACCGGCGGCGCGATTACGTGCATGGTCGGCGGCTGGACGTTCTTCGCCGAGAACGCGTTGACGGACGCCGATGCGACCTTCACGGTCGCCGACGGCACGATCAGCGGCCAGCGGAAGGCGTTCAGTTTGCTGGGCGACCAGGCCACGAATAACATCGTGGTCACGTTTACCAGCGCCATTCAGCGCGACGGGAGCGATACGGGCCTCTCCACCTGGACGGCGGACACGGCCAAGGAAGAGTGCGTTGTCGAGTGGCTTGGGGAAAGCGCCGACGGCGTGTGGGTTGAGCAATTGGTCCTTGGCGGGACGATTGCATAGCCCCGTCATGGCGGGTGCCGCCGGCCGGGTCCTCTCTTCCCCGCGCCGGCGGCTGTTTTCTCCTGTGACCTGGAGCCGGCTCGATGGCAGAATCCTCTCTTTCCGTAGGCGTTGCCGATCTTCGCGCGGAGGTCGGGTTCTTTCTCGGGTACGGTCGCACTGCCGATAACTGGTCGGCCGCGCAGCTTGCCGAGATCAACAGCGTCGTGCAGTCGGGGGTGCGGCGCGTCTACTACCCGCCGGCCATAGACGCCAGCACGCTTGGTTACGAGTGGTCCTGGTTGCGTCCGACCACGACCCTTGACATTGAGTCGGATACGGCCGACTACGATCTACCGGACGACTTCGGCCGGCTCGTGGGTTGTTTCCACTACCCGGCCGAGGAGTACCGCACTTCTATTGTGCATGTCCCCATCAGCCGGATTCTGGCGGATCGCGCCGCGTCATCGTTGACCGGCGCGCCGGTGAAGTGCGCAACGCGATTCAAGTCTAGCGACGGGTCGGCTGGACAGCGACAAGAGGTTCTGTTCTTCCCCGAGCCCGATAGCGACTGGACACTGAGTTACGAATACGAGGCGTATAACGGCGCGCTGACGGACGACTACCCGTATCCGCTCGGCGGAATGCAACTCGCCGAACTCTACACTGAAAGTTGCCTGGCTGTTGCCGAGCAACGTCTTGACGATGAAGCTGGCGGCAACCACATGCGGGCCTACGAGCTTTTGCTGTTGGATGCCGTCGCCAGGGATCGCAAGCGCGGCCCCAAGTCTTACGGGCAGATGGGACACGTCGAACAGGGATCGGCTGAGTTTCGACGCGGCTGGACCGGCGGGACGTACCCCATCACTTACGGCGGGGAGGACATCTGATGCCGCAGAGCGAAGCGGAACGACTGGCGAAACGGAAGATGGTTGACCAGTTCATGCTGGAGGCGCAGCGAAAGCGCACGGCGGCCAGGGCTGCGAAGCAGAAGCCTCCTACCGCGCAGCAGCTTGCAATGCAACGGAACGCCGAATTGCTCAAGAAGCAGGCGCCGTCGGGTTGGCTGACTTTACTGCGGACACTCGGATTCAAGTAGAGGTACAGGAGTTAGAAATGTCTGCTGCGACCAAGGTCCTTACTGGTGGTGCAAGCGAAGAACTCATTGCTGCTGACGAGCACCGCGATCACATAACGATCCAGTTGCAGGATACCGAATCGGTGTATCTCGGTTTTGGAGAGGCTGCTGCCAGCGAGACTGGCATCATGCTGATTTACCCCGGGTGCTCCGTAAGGGTGACTGGTGCCAAGGCGAGGAAGGCGGTGTATGGATACGCAGCCGCGGCGTCTCGTGTCGGTATCGAAACTTGCGAGGACGTCGAGTATCGCCCTGGCTCATACGTTTACACATACGATTAACAAGGGCTTCCATGACTGCATTTGCCTGGGATGTTGAAGCGGATACTGTCAAGGAAATCGTGGCTGCCGACGAGTACCGCGATGAGCTTGTTGTGCAATTGCACGCGCAGGCCGTCCCTGGTGCTGACCCGGTGTTCCTGGCATTCGGTACGGATGCCGCCATGGGGTCGGGCCTTTCGCTCGGCGGAATCGGTCATTCGGTCAGAATCCTCGGCGCGAAGGCCAGACTTGCCGTCAGTGCAATCAGCGCTGCCGTGTCTTCTGGGGGCGTTGAGACGCACACCAGCATAGAGTACCGGCACGTTCTCAATGATCCGGTTTGGTTTTTCGGTGGCGGTGACAAGGAGCATCCGGTTGCATTGCACTTCTCGCCGGCCTCGACGTGGGGCGAGAAGTGGTGGGACTACACGGAATTGGACGTCAACCCAATCGGCATCTTGTTCGACATGAATGTCCAGGCCGGCGCCGGGAATCTCTATCTGTACGACTCGGACGACACGCTCATAGAGACGATTGCGATAGGTGCCGCGACCATAGAGGGGTGCGTTGCAACGTTCACGCTGACAACCTCTCCGCTGACCGAAGGTACCACGTATTACGTCTTGGTGGATTTAGGGGCCATTGAAAGCACGGATGGAATCCCGTGGCTGGGAATTGATGATGAAACGGTGTGGACTTTTGTGACTAGCCCAGGGCTCTAGCCGTCGTGGCTTAGGTGCCGATTGTTCCTTTTGATCTGGAGTCTTGAAAATGCTTCAACGAGTTTGCCATCTAATCAAGATGAAGCCCCCCGCGAACGCCGCGGGGCTGTTGTTCGCCTCCGGCGCCACGGTGCCGGCGGACGCTACGCTCGGCTACCAGACCGGGTGCTTGTTTCAGCACACGGATGGGAGCGGCGGTACGGCTTTGTACGTGAACGAGGGAACGTATACCTCGTGCGACTTCAACCCGCTCGACGCCGGGTCTCACGATGGTCCGGTGACCGTCGGCGCGTTTTCGTCGCTTACCGCCGGCAGCGGGATCGCAATTTCGGCCGACCAGTCATACGGCGCGGTCATTTACGGCGACGACGGTGGGTTGTCTATTGGCGATAGCGTCTACAATTTCCGATCGCGGATCTTGCTCACTGTCGATCAGGCCGGCGCTACGATTCGCGCTGTCGGTGCGCAGTTGAAGCTGAAGGATCTTGTCGACGTCCAGACCGGGATCTACACGGCGAGCCAGGGCTACCTCGAATTGGCTGGCACGCACGTCTCCAAGACTGGCGCTACGCTGTCGTGTTTCGACGCGAGTCTTGAGGTCGGAACGTCGCTTACCGTGGATTCCGGCGGCGAAGCTTGCGGCGTTCACGTCGAGACGACTGGCGCCGGCTCGATTACGAACAACGGTACGTGCGCCGCAATTCTCATCGACAATGCTGCCGGTGCAGCCGAATGGCCGTGTGGCGTCTACATGCCCGGTCCCGACGTGACGATCGGCATTCGCGTCGGCGATTTTGTCGGCTCGGCTGCGACGACCGGCGGCGTGATGTTCGGAACCGACATGGACATTTACAGCGATGGACAGCTTTCGGTTGTCGAAGCTCATGGTGCATCGTCTGGCGACCTGACTTCCGCATATTGCGCGAAGGTCGGGCGGTTCCGCCACATCGTCAATGCTACCGCGTGTGCTCACGAGACGTATGGCTTGATGGGCCAGGTCGTGGTAAAGGACACGACCATAACGCATCTTCATGCCGGCCTGATCGGGACGTTTGAGGGCCACACCAGCGGAGTCGTCAGTACGCCGGCGTACAGGTATGGCACCGCTGGTGTTATGGCTCGAATCGGCGGTGGTGCCGCGATTACCGCATCGACTCCCATTGCTGGCTTCTCCGCGGTTCTTAACAGCGCGGATGCGCTGGCGTCTGGGAGTTCTGTTGCCTACGCGGTAACGAACACCGCCACGGCCGAGTGGGACTATGTGCTCGGCGTTACTCACGTCGGCTCCGGCGCTCACAACGGCGTGGAGATCGTTGACGGCCTTGCTGGTGACACCGGCGATCAAGGGAAGGTCGGATACGATGCGCTGATGAAGGTCGATGTTGGTGGCACGACGTACTACATCGCCCTGTTCGACGCCGCGAGTGTCACCGGCGAGGCGTAGATGGTATGTGTTTCCCCCGGCGGCCCGCTCTGGGTCGCCGGGTTTTTCTGTCTTAGAGGAGAAGAGAGCTATGAAACTTGGCGAAGTGTTTCAGTCGGTGCAGGCGTGGAGCAATCTGGCGTCACTCAAGATGGAGCCCAAGGCTGCTTACCACGTCCTCAAGTACACCAAACTCGTTCTTGCTGAATATGAGATCGCCGAGAAGCAGCGAGTGGCGTTGATCCGCGAGATCACCGGTACGGCAGACGGACAGGACGCGCAGATCGCGCCAGGGTCGCCGGAGATGGTGATTTACGCCGAACGATTCGGCGCCGTGATGGAGACGGAGTGTGATCTCATCCGATGCGGTCTCTCGCTAGATTCTGTCCTGGACAGCCTGGCCGAAGGCGAATCGCTTACTGCACAGGATCTCGCACTGCTGGAGCCGTTCTTTTTGGAAGGGTAAGCCGTGGCGAAACATCGCCGATTGAACGTGCAGTTTCCGCTGGGTGGGCTCGACAGGCGCGGCGCCTATCGACAGCAACCGCCGTTTACCAGCCCGAACCTTATGAATGTGCGTCCAGTCAGCACGATCGAGGGCCGCGAACGCGGTGGCTCTCGGCCGGGGCTGGTCGAGTCGCACACAGACAATCTCGGGGCCGAGGTACGGCTGCTTGCGCCGATGACGCTTGCGCTAGGCGATGGCTTCACCGCCTGGTCGGACACCTTCAGCGGATCGTCGATGGCCGCCGCATGGACGCTGGCGGCCTGGGCGGAGGCGATGCCGTCCATTCTGCCGTCGGCCCTGGCGAGCGTCGATACGGACACTGCCGAGGGCGAGGCCGTGCGCAGCGTCTTGCCGATCGACACGGCAGAGGTCTATGTCGTCGAAGCGTTCTTGACGCCGTGGGATGGGGCCTGGCACGGGAAGTACCGGCTCTATCTTCGACTTGATGACACGACGCCGGATATTGCGGCAGACGGCGTGATGGTCGAGCTTGAGATGTCCGGCACGAGCGGGGGCTACGGCGGCACGCTCCGTACCGTAGATGGCGGAGACGTGACAGACTACGACCTGGCGACCGGCGAACTCGATTCGGTGCGGCCTGGCTGGCTCACGGCAATCGTGACGGGCAATATCGTGGTCGTCTACTGGAACGGCGTGTTCCTCATCACCAAGGCGGTTGACGGGCATACGGGTACTCGCGTTGGCTTTGGCATGGAATGCACGGTTTATGATGGGCTCTGCCTGGCGAATGTCTTCCGCGTGCAGTATTACTCGACGGCCTCGGTCCTCGGTTCGCGGACGATGTTAATTGCGTCGGCTGGCGGGGATCTGTACCGCGAAGAGAGGCTTGGTCGGCTGACGGAAGTCGAAAGCGATTTGACGGTGCGTAGCGATGTGCCGCTCCAGTCGGCGCAGAGCGGGCAGAAGCTCTACATCGCGGATTACGGCGACCTTCGCGTAACGGGTACGGATGGGGCCGTGTCGGGGAGCGACCTGGATGCGGCCGGCGTGGACGACTGGACGGCCCTGGGAATCGACACGCATGACGATGTATGCGTGGTCTCGAATGTTGGCGGCGCAACGGTTGCCGGGACGTACAAGATTACCACGGTGGTTGCGGACAAGATCACGCTCGATTCAGCGCCGGGGGACGGGACGTGCTCTTATCGGATCGAACGGGCGCCCAAGGTTTACGATCCGCTCCTGAACACAATTTCGATTCTTACGGCAACGGCCGGGCAGGTCCCGACAGGCTGTCCGTTGATGTGTCGGTTTTGCGACCGGCTGTTCGTTGGCGGGGCGGACATCGCACCGGGCGTTTGGTATGCCGCCCGCCGGGGCGATGAACTTGATTGGGATTACGCGGAAGACGACACCAAAGCGGCGATCGCCGGCCCGGCTAGCGAGGCCGGCGTGCCGGGCGACCCGCTGACGGCGTTCGCTCCGCACAGTGACGACTACCTCATTATAGCCTGCAAGGATTCGCTTTGGCGATTGCGAGGCGATCCCGGGTACGGTGGTGAGCTAGACGCGCTAAGCCATACCGTGGGGATTATCGACGCGGATGCCTGGTGCCTGGGGCCTGCCGGCGAGTTGATTTTCCTGTCGATGGACGGGCTGCACGCCCTGCCGCCTGGTGGCGATTCATTTCCGATCCCGCTCTCGCAGGGACCGTTGCCGCATGAGTTTCGGAATCTCGACCCTGTACAGCTTACCGTCTCGCTGGAGTACGATGTGCATGGGCGGGGCGTACACATCTATCTTACGCCCGAGTCGTCCAACGCCCGCACGCATTGGTGGTTCGACTGGGAGGGCAAAAGGTTTTGGCCGATGTCGCTTGCGTCGGGGCACGAGCCGACGGCGATTTGCGCAATTCAGGCTACTGCGATTGAGGAGTCTGGGGTAATTCTCGGCGGGCGTGACGGTACGCTTCGGCGGCTGAGCGATCTGGCAGAGGACGATTGCGGTACGAGCTATGAGACTTACGCGGCGTTCGGGCCGATCGCCCTCGCGGCGGATTCTAAGCTCGGCACGATCTTGTCGATGGATGCTGTTCTTGCTGACGGCAGCGGGCCGGTCACATGGTCGCTTCATTCGGCGCTGACGTTTGAGGCCGCCGCTTCGGCGTCAGCGTCGGATACCGGAACTTGGACCGAAGGGCTGAACGCCACGATTCGTCCGACTGGTCGCGGACAGGCGTTCACGCTGAAGCTGACCGGAACGGCAGGCCGTCGCTGGGGCGTGGAGCAGATCACCGCAGTAAGCAAGGCCGCCGGTAAGAGGCGAATCACCTAATGGCGACTGAGCGACTTCCGAATCCCCATTCTCCGGTAGAGGTCCGCCGTTCGATCGGCCGGCTGCGGCGGGACACGGATACGCACACCGACGAGATCACTGCGATCGAGGCGAATATCGACGCGGTGGAAGCCGACGTGCTGGTGCTCGACGGCCGGATCGACGATTTAGAGGACGTGCTGGCCAGCTACGACGGCGAGGCCGTTGAGGACGTGGCGCAGGGGATGCCCGTCTACGGCGCTGCCGGGCTGGCGAGCGTCGGGCTGGCCCGCGCCGACACGGTGGCCAAGGGTCGCGCAGCCGGCCTCGCGGTGACTTCGGCCGCGACCGGCTTTACTTGCGAGTACCAGGCTTCGGGCCGCTTCGAGCTAGCCGACTGGACGGCCATTACTGGGGCGGCGACCTTGACGCCGAGCGCGACGTACTACTTGTCCGCGGCTGGTGGACTCACGACCGTCGCGCCGACGACGGTCGGCCACATGCTGACGGAGGTCGGGCAGGCTGTCGAGGACACTGTTTTACATTTGCACATCAAGCGACCTGTTTTGCTGTAGGAGATTCCCATGACGTTACGCAAACCGCTCGTGCTTGTCAGCGGGCAGATGCAACAGATTCAGGCCGGCGACACGCTGGACGCGACCTGCAATGAAGTCGATGCGGTCTCGATGGAGAACAGCAACGCCGGCGCGCTGCCGATCGGGGCGCCCGTGTATTGCGACGGCGCCGGCACGGTGGACAAAGCACAGGCTGACGCTGCCGCTACCGTCGAAGTGCTGGGGCTCGTGCAAGCCGAGATCGCCATTGCCGGCAGCGGTAGCGTTCAGACCGACGGCATCCTGGCTGCTACGACCGGGCAATGGGACGTGATTACTGGAGACGCCGGCGGCCTCACGGCCGGGACGGTGTATTACCTCGATCCCGACACGGCCGGAATGCTGACGGATACTGCCCCGACCGGCGCGGGCGATTACGTCGTGCGCGTCGGCAAAGCGATCAGCACGACCGAACTTGAGATTTCGATTTCCCAACCGATCAAGCTGTAGGTGCCCTTGTGGGTGGAGCGTATACCGCCAAACCTGCCGTTGTGTCCGCGCCGGACGTGCCGCCGGGCTGGAATCCCGATTGGCAATTTCCGGGGCCGTTCCCGCCTGGATACACAGCGGATTACTCGATTGCTGTAACCGGCCCGGATTCCGTGGCCTATGACGGCACGGCGGACGTGACGGCGTATCTCTGCGACCATACCGACTACAAGACGCAGGAGCCGGCCGAAACGAGTGTCCTGGTTTGGTCGGCGAAGCTTGGCGGCGAGACCGTCAACCTGAAGTTCTCGGGGGGCGACAGTTACGCGGCAATTGCTACGAGCGTTTATACGGAGTCGGATGGTTTCTGGGGCGCCGAGCCGTCGCTGGAGTTTGAGCTTACGGACGCGGCAAACGGCGAGACGCTGACGCTGACTGTTGTAAGCATCGTTGACGGCGAGACGCTTACGAAATCACAAGAGGTTGAGGTCGGCGGTACGGTAGCCGAGGTTGTGATTACGGCCGCCGAAACGGGCAATGGTCTCTGGTCGTGCGCGATTAGAGACGATGCAGACGCGCTACTCGCACAGGTCGGGTACGCCGCGGGTATGGGGCTATTGCCCCCGACCAATAACGTCCCGGATGAGATCGAGATTACGACTGAGGGCTTGGCATTCACAGTAACCTTTATGTCATTGCGGGCGGGTAGTACGAAATTCATCGGATCGGCTGCGATATACATAGGTGATGGGGTGTCGGTTCGCCTGGAGGCCGAAACTGCGGCTGATACTGAGGACATTACGCCAGTGTTTACTACCGACTTCACGCAAGTCATGTCGGTCGACGGGACTACCTTGGAAATAAGTACACCTTAACAGGAGTTCGGTATGACTTTCAGCGCACAATACCCGACCGGGAGGCCGCTCTCGCAGACTTGGCGAACGCCAATGATTACGACTTCCAATAGTCCGAGCGCGGAAGTTACGAGCGGGCTGTCGGCACTGGTCAATAACTACAATCAGGCTTACGGGCAGGCGAAGTCCGCAAACGAGGCTCGCTACCAGCAGATGCTCGGTATCGCCAACCAGACGACGCAACAGCGAGCGGCGGACATCACGAGTGATTACGGGCAGCGTGAGTCTGACATCATGCAGCGTCTCGGTCGACTTGGCATGTCGAACACGACCGTCGCTCCGACGATGCAGATGGGCGTTGAGCGTGAGCGGCAGTCATCGCTGGATCGCCTCGCCGATCAGATGCAACAGACGAAACTCGGCATCATCGGCAGCCGCGAAGACCCCTACCCGGATCTCGGCGCGGTGCAGTCGCTCATTGCCGGGGTCGGGTCGCAGTACGGACAGGGGCAGGGGCTTTCGACCATGCTTCAGGCGCTCGCGGGGCTTCAGAGCTAGGAGGAAGTTATGGGAATCACCGTAGGACACGGCGGCCAGGCCGGGACCGCTGCCGGCCAGATCATTGCCCAGGCTGGACAGCGCGACCTGGACAGGCAGCAGCGCGACTCGCATCTGGCGGAGCAGCTTTGGAATCAGCGCAACATGCAGATGCGGGACATTGAGGCCCGCTCTGATTTACAGAAGCAGGCTGCTGATGACGCCACTGCGCGCACGGCCCTGCAATTCGGGCTTGACCAGCAGGTCCGCGAACAGGAGTTTGATCGCCGGCTGACTGGGATGCAGGAGCAGGCGCGACTTCAGGCCCAGCAAGTCGAGTATAACTATTCGGCCGAGCAGCGGCGGGACTTCGCGCGCTTCAATAACGCGCGGCAGGCGATTATGTCCAGCGATCAATTCTCGGAAGAAGAGAAGCAGGTCGCCATGAGGCAAATCGACCTTCAGCAGGCGAATATCCAGCCGTCCATGATACCCCGCGATCCGAGTAAGCCGACTTTCAAGGAGGGGCAGGCCCCTGGCGATACTATGGTCAACGAGGCCGGTTCAACAATCATGTTCGACATGGAGGGCAACCCGAAGTTGATTCAGCGATGGGACCAGGGGCCCGAGGCCGCCAAGCTTCAGGCGGAGGCCACGCAGCAGGCAAAGCAGCTTGAGTTGCAGGCGAAGCGCGAGGATCGCCTGCTGGATCTGCGGCTGAAGCTCGCCACGGAAGATGTGATTGAGCAGGGCGCTGACGGCACGCCGTCGCGGAGGCAGCGGACGCCGGAGGAAGTCGAGTCGATCATGCGAACCGTGCTCGGCGGTGAGCAGCAGCCGCAAAAGCAGCAGCAGTGGTGGGAGCGGGCAGAGTCGCAGGGGCTCCAGGTCCAGGACAGTGACCGCGAGTTGCCCCCGCAAGTCGGTTATGCGGCCAGTTACTTTCGCACGTTGACCGCCAAGTACGGCGGTTACTCCGGCGTGCCGGAAGATCAGCGCTCCGCGTACCTCTACGCCGCCAAGCTCCTCAAGCAATACGAAAGCCAGTAATGCCCCTGGACCCGGAACTTTCGGCTGCCCTTGCACAGGTCCCGCCCGAGGCCATGACGAGGCCGAAGCTCGATAGCGGCGTGCGCGATGCGCTCGCGCAAACCGGCGAGCAGGTCGCCCGCCGGCGCGAGTACCTGCGCGATAAGTACGTGTGGGGGCTGGTCGCTCCGTTGAGTGGTACGCGGGACACGTATTCAGAGAAGGCGCTCAAGGAAGTTACTGACCCCGAAGAACGCCGCTGGCTCGTGGGCGAGGTCGCCAAGATCGCCAAGGCTCGGGAGTGGGCCGAGCAGGAGGAGTATAACGAGGCCGGCTACCTGGGGCGGCTCGGCAAGCGGGTTCAGAAGGTCGGCGGCTCTTTTGCTGAGGCGGGCACCGGGATGACGGAGGCCGCGGGCAAGCTCCGCGACTGGACGCAGGGCAAGGGGCGATCGCAGGAGGATGTGCAGTTCGCCCGTGCGCTGGAGGGGGCGAAGCAGGGCGAGAACCCGTATCTCGGGAAGGATGCACCCCTGAGTCTCAAGGCTGCGGCCGGTGCCGCGGGGATGGCCCCCGACATGGCCGCCGGCCTGCTGGCCAACGCGGCGGGCGGCCCGGCTGCCATGATGGGATACTGGACGGCCCGGGAGCAGCCGGAGGCGCGTGAGGATTTTCTGGAGATGGGGCTTTCGTCTGGCGCCTCCTCGCTGGCTGGAACGGCGACCGCCGCGGCAGTCGGTGGGATCGAGCTTCTGAACATCGACCCGACTGGCCTGACGCGGGGGGCCGCAAAGCCCATTAAGGGAATAGCCCGCCGGGCGCTCGCCGAGGCTGTCGAGAAGATCGGCGGAAAGGCCGCCTCGTCGCTCGTGCGGCATCCTGTGACGCGCCGGGTTGTCGGGGCTGGAGTAGACGCCCTGAAGCGCACCGGCCTTGAGGCGGTCGAGGAGGGCCTTCAGGGCGGTGTCCAGGAGGGGGCGAAGCTCCTGGTCGGCGGTGAGACCGAGGATCGGCACGCAATCGACGTACTGGCTGAGGGCTACAGCCAGGCGAAAGAGGCCCTGCCTGGCTTGGCCGTGCTGGGTGGGGTGGGTGGCGCCGTCCGTGCCGGCGAATCCGTGGTCCGCTACAAGCGGTTCGCTGAGGGGTCGAAGCAAGCCAAGACGTTACAGGAGATCGCTGAGGTCGTCGCCAAGGGGCACGCGCCGGCCAGGGCGCAATGGGAGAAGTGGGGCCTGCCGGCCGAAGAGGGCAAGACCCGAAAGCAGCGATTGGCAACGGCGAAAAAGATCGTCAAGAGCCAGCAAACCATCGACCAGTTGAAGTTCGTGGTTGCCGGCGTGACGCCGACTGCCGCGCAGTGGCGGGAGTTGGGCCTGCCGGCAAAAGAAGGCAAGACGGAAGAGGGTCGTCAGAAGTATCTCGTCAAGAAGTTCGTGCCGCAGATGCCGCCAGCGCAAGCGGCCGTGCCTTCGCCTGTGACGGCGGCGCAGGGAGAGACGGCTAGCCTGGAGCCCGTGGGGCAGCCCAGCGAAACGGCGGCAGTTCAACCCGGGCCGCAGCAAGTGGCTGCTCAGGAAACCAGGGCGGCACAGGGCACTGCGCCGGCGGAGCACGACTTTCCGGTCGAGATGGAAGGGACCGGCGAGCGGATCGGCGGCCGGGAACTCGTGCGGCGCGTGGAGCAGATTTGGGACGTCCCGATCAGGTCGGGCCGTACTAGGATGCGAGCCGCCCGTGGCATCTACAAGCTGAAACAGCGGGTTAGCCGGCTCGCCAAGGGCGAAGAGGCGTCGGTCGCCGTGGCTGTCCATGAGGTTATCGGGCACCATCTGGACAATACGTCGGATGTACTCAAGAGCGCGCCGGCCGAAGCCAAGGCGGAAGTCGCCAAGCTGGACTACGACCAAAGCAAGCTGCGAGATTTCGAGGGGTTTGCCGAGTTCGTTAGGGCGTATCTGACCGGTGCGACCGAGACCCACAAGGGCGGCGTCGATCTTGCGGACGTGGCCCCGAAGTTTCTCGCACACTTCGAGCAGTGGGTTGAGGCGCACCCGGAGGTCAAGGCAAAGCTTGACGCGACTCGTGAACCGTTGGAGGCATTCAAGCGGGCCGGGGCGCCCGGCCGCGTGAAGGGGCAGATTAGCGAGACCGGGATCGACGAAGAACGGGCGAAGCCGCTTCTGGAGCGTGTAAACGAGTGGAAGGAATACCTGTATACGCAGATCAAGGAGGAGGGGCGGCCGGTAAAACGATTCGTGGATGCGGCCAAGAAAGAAGGCTACGATCCAGGTGACGATACGACGCCCTTCGAGGATTACAACGCCTTGCGACAGGTCGGGCCGCATTTCGCGGCGATGGCAATTGAGCGCGGCGTCTTCAAACTCTCCGGCCAGATGGAGCGGGTTGGTCCTTCGCTCTCTGACGCGCTTGCCGAGATCGAGCCGGGCGAAGATTATACGAACTTCATCGCGTGGGCCTATGCCCGACATGCCGCCGAATCGTGGGATCGTGAAAAGAACCCGGTTAGCACGCGGGAAGGCGACGGAAAGACCGCAAAGCCAAAGGGTCCAGGCATCACTCGCGAGGACGCCAAAGAGACCATGCGGCAGTTGTACGATCCTCGCTACGAGGCGGCGGCCGATGCGCTGACGCAGTTCAACAATGCCCTGATTGAAGTGCTCGCAGATGTCGGCGTGATTGACCAGAAGACGAAGCAGATCATTCTCGCTGAGTACAAGTATTATATTCCGCTGGAGCGCGCGAAGCAGGGGGCCCGCGGTGGCGGCGGGCGGCGGATGGTGGACCTTTCGTCGGCAATCAAGGGTCGTCGCGGCAGCGGTCTGCAAATCATTGATCCGGTGGAGTCCACGATCTCGCGGGCCATTCGTCTTTACGAACGTGCCGCGCAGCAGATCGTTGTTAATAAGCTGGTTGAGGTTGCCGAAGGCACGGAAGGGCTTGGGAAATGGGTATGCCGTGTGCCGCCAGGCGTTATCGCCACGGAATTCAAATTCGACGAGATCAAGGCGGTACTCAAGAAAGAGATCGAAGCGGAGTCCGGCGTAGACGCCGACCCGCTTTTGGATCTCATCGACCCGATGCTGGCGATGACAATTTGGCGGCCCGATCTGGCGAAGGTGAACGGCCAGCCCATTGTCCGTGTGACGCAAGACGGCAAGCCGGTATTTTACTATCTCGATTCCCAGTTGGCCGAATCGCTCGGTGGGCTGGAGACAATGCAGGCATTGGACATCGCCACGCGCACGGCCAGGGCCTTTACCGGGATGTTGAAGATTGGTGCCACTCGGTTCAATCCCGACTTCTATGTCAGCAATGGCATCCGCGACTTAGAGACGTTCTTAATGCAGGGCGAGAAGGGATTGAAGGGCGCCTTCGATCCCGCTCGCTATGTGGCGCTGTACGTCGTTTCGGAACTCCGTGCGGCGGCCGGCGAGAAAGGCAGCCCAGTTGTCGAGTTGTTCCAGCAGATGGGCGGGGAGCTTTCGACTTACGCGGGGCTCGATCGCGCCCGGCTCCGTGCCGGCAGGAAGCGGGCACTGGCCGGTCGGCAGGGCAAGGTCGAGACTGCTATCAACATCGCCGGGGTTACGGAAGTGGGGCCAAGAATTGCCGAGTTCGCGGCGATCCTCGGTAGGGAAGGCTGGCTGGAGCGGGTTGAGGCTGGCGAGACGCCGCCGTTGCCGGTGCTCGTGCGAGCAGTCAACGCCTCACATGACGTCACTGTTGACTTCCGTCGGCTCGGGAAGTGGGGCCGCTACCTCAACTACTACATCCCGTTCTTTAACGCGAGGCTCGAAGGTCTCGACAAGTTTGTCCGCACGTTCAAGGACCACCCTGGCCGGTCGACGATGCGGGTAGGGCTGAATATCGTGCCGCTCGCGCTCACGTACTGGTGGTATCGCCACGACGATGACGACTACAAGGAACGGCCGGAGTGGCAGGATTCGTTCTTCGTCTTGAAGAACGCAGAAGGCGAGCCTGTCTGGCGGATTCCGAAGTCGCAGGAATGGGGCCTAATTGAGTCCGGCATCGAGCGCATGATGGATGCTATGTACGACAAGGACCCCAAGGCAGTGACGCGGTGGTTCGAGCAGGTGCTCGATACGGCGAATCCTGGTGGCCTGCCGGCGGGCGTTACACCGATGTTCGAGACGCTTTTCAATTACGATGCGTTCCGCGACCGGCCGATCGTATCTGACGCTCTGCAAAAACTCGAAGGGCCGGACCAGTATTACGACTACACGTCAAAGGTCGCTAAGGGTGTGGCTGAAATGCTGCACAAGGTTAGCGGCGGAAAGGTCAGCCTGAGCCCGGCGAAGATCGACCATCTCGCAAACGGGCTCAGCGGCGGGCTCTACGGCAAGGTCAATGCGCCGGTAGACAAGATTGCCAGCGGCGAATACTGGACGGCCCACGACATCCCCGGCATGAAGGGTATCACGTTTCGTAAGGATTACACGAAGAGCGTGGATGACTTCTACGCGAAAAAGGAATCGCTCGATAAATCGCACGAATCGAATAAGCTGCACGGCGGCGAGCGGGAAGAGGACTTGGATTCGTGGCGCCGTTGTCAGTATGTCTCCGCGCTGTTGACTGACATTCGGAAGGCGGCACGAAACCTTCCTGCTGAGGATCGCAGTGCAGTCGATCGGGCAAGGACCGGGTTGGCCAGGGCCGCCCTTCAGCGCGAGCCGCTGGAGCGATACCCGAATCCGCTGACCGATCCGAATGCCGTCCCGCCTGCCGTGCGAAAAGTCATCTTGGAACACATCGCCAAGAAGGCGATTGGCGCTGCCGGCGAGACCGACACAGCCGTCCACTCGGGGCGGTATCTGGAACAAATGGGGGTGATGCCTGGCGTAGCGAAGACCCTGGCCTACGACCGCCTGCGAAACCAGGGGACGAGCCGGGAAGCCGCAGAAAATAGGGCCAAGATGATAGGTTTTAACTTCCGATAGTGCCGGCTTGGTAGGGTGAAGATGTACGCTCCAGGTGGCCCGATAGGTACTTCTGTGGACCTGAACAACGTCAAAGCCGGCGATATTATTGGGTTCAGCGGTCGTGGCTGGCAGAGCATTGCGATCAACCTGGGCACCTACGGCCTCCCTTTTTGGAGCTTGAGTCATGTCGGTATCATGGGGCGATCTCACGAGGGCGACTTGCTTCTGTTTGAGAGCACCACCCTCGAAGACGATTGGCCCTGTGCGATTACAGGCCGGCCTATCAACGGCACGCAAGCCCATACCCTCGCGTTCGTCCTTTCTCGATATGCAGGCCGGGCCTGGCATTATCCACTACACCGGCCATTGTACGATGCAGAGAACGGCCGACTGACCAGGTTCCTGCTGAGCACTATCGGCCTGCCCTACGACGGCATGGGTGCGCTGCGTGCTACTGGGGTCGGCATCTCCTGGATCGAGTCGCTGTTCCAGCCCCAGGACTTGAGCGAAATCTTCTGTTCGGAATGGGTCGCCGCGGCGTATTCGCACCTGGGCCTTTGCCCGGACGATAACGTAAGCCGCTGGAATCCGAATCGTCTCTGCCGACGGTTGCGGCGGCGCGGCATTGTATTGAAGCCAAGGAGGATCAAGTGAAGCGATTGATCTTGATTTTGCTCGTGTTGTTCGTTGCCGGCTGCGGGGAGCTTACCGTCAGCCGGCAGCCCGCGAAGGAGTATCCGACCGTCAACGTGCCGCGTGAGTTACGGCAGAGTAATTGGGGCGGCTCGTGTGTCCACGCCACGCTCGTCTCGTTGCTACGGTGGCAGGGCCAGTGCGAAACAGCCGACTGGTGGCGACGGACGCACGGCGGCGGTGAAGTGTTGTCTAGCATCTCGCGGCAGATGGACGCGGCCGGGGTGCGTTATGCCTCGACCTGGCACGGCGACGTGCGGTTTTTGGAGTGGGCTTGCGAGACGCGGCGCGGTGCCGGTATCTCGATTCGCAAAGGTAAGCACATGGTCGCGCTCGTCTATCTTGACGATGAATGGGCCGCCATTCTCGATAACAAGGACGTGAGTCAGTATCGTTGGATTCCGCGTGACGAATTGATCGCGGAATGGCATCGTAGCAAACGCTGGGCAATTACGCCGGTCTACTCTCCGGCGGCCCCGCTACCTTGGTAGTTTCTTGTTTTCCAGAAAGAGAGGGAAGAATGAAAGGTCTGGTGTTCTTGCTGTGCAGCGTGATCGCGCTCACGGCCATCGCTGTACCGTGTTACGCGGTGTCGGCAGAAGAGCGGGTGGTCGATCTCCCGCAAGATCAAGATGCCTGGTACGTCAGCATAGTTGGTAGTTCGCGCAGCCCGAGCTACCATCGCATCGTCGGCTGGTTCAGCACGCACGACGGGCTAAAGGACTTGCGAAGCCAAGTCCACTACCATCAGGTCACGAGCAATACCGCCACCTACCGCGAGCGCTACGCGCCGAACGTGAAAGCTCTGCCCACCGTGAGGGTACAAGACGGTGACGGCGCCGTGATTTACGAGGCGGCCGGGAACGAGCTTCCCGCGACCGCCGAGGCCCTGTACGCCGACATTGCCGATCAAGTCTGTCTGGCACGGGGCTGTACGATTCTGCCCTGGCGAAAGGAGATTGAGAAGCGACTGACGCCGGCCGAACCGGAGTCTAACGAAACGCAGCCCGCCGTACCCTTTACGCCGCCTGTTGCCGGGCCTCCGGTCATTGCGTCTCCGCGTGCCGGGTTACCTGTTGGCGCCGGGGTCGGCCTCGCCATTCTCGCGTCGGTGATCGGTGGCGTTGGCGGGCTCGCCGTCCAGTGGAGGAAGACCTACAAGGAAGGCTAGTCGCCGGGGGGGCGGCGTCTGCGTTTCACGTTGAACTTGGAAGATTCAGTTACAAGTTACCCAAACGAAAGAGAGTTGAGCATGAGTCCGCTAGAGATTGTTCTGATTTGCGCTGTCGCGCTGATTGTCGGCTACGCCGGCGTCCGCTGGCTGTTCAAGAAAGACGAAGAGATCGAGGATCGTCGCCGCGGTGCCGCGAAGCTGGCTGGCGTGCTGTCGAAGCTCGGGCTGAAGCGAATCCCCGAGTTCCTGATCGACTATTCGGTCGGCGACTACAGCGGCATGACCGAGAAATTTGCGGAGCTTGCACGGCTCTTCCTGGACGGCGAGGAGGCCGTTGTCGCCGAGTTTGCTGCGGTCTTCGACAGCGTGCTCGAAGCCAAGCTCAAGACGGAAGCAGGCCGCGCTCTGGTTGCCGCGAGGCTGGCCGATGCAGTGAAGGCCAGCGATGCGCAGGTGGTGCAGAACGCACCGCAAGCGAAGGCAGCCTAGCCCGGGAGTTATCGCACTGAGTTCCGCCGGCCGGGTTGCCCCAGGTAGCCCGGCCGGCTTGATGTGGGGAGAGCGATGCCGAAGCCAC
>Ga0272440_1000633_pt1 | contig 29492 bp, 22 predicted proteins | sample SSMMMBAug17_FD_192440 | JGI IMG/M metagenome (GOLD analysis project Ga0272440, IMG submission 192440) | Marine sediment archaeal communities from Little Sippewissett salt marsh, Falmouth, MA, United States - SSM-MMB-Aug17 | ecosystem: Environmental > Aquatic > Marine > Wetlands > Sediment ... | reverse complement strand
GTGACGAAACTACTGTAGTAACTAAATTAATATTTACTGTAATATCAGTATGTTTTTTTTTACCGAAAAACGGGTTAGTAACAATAAATATATAGTACGAGAAATAGATATGTAACAAGATTAAAAACATTTTTTACTGTACTAACAATTTTAAATGTGATAATATAAAATTTTGATTTGTCTTAATTATTTGTTTTTGGATAATAATTGTCAAATGAGTCAAAACATGTTGATAACATCACCTAAATGATCTTCTGTTTTACAAATTAGGTAAAAAAATTATTTGCGATAAAACCCTTATTTATTGTTTGTTGAAGAAAGGTAATAAGATGCCATATCTTTTGTATGTCAATCAGAAAGGCGAAAATAAAGTTGCTCATTTTTTAAGAAACATTTCTATAGGCAGATCTGACAAAAATGACATTTTGTTAAATAGTGAATATGTATCAAGATATCATGCCAAAATATATCAAGATATCGATGAATTATATTATTTGGTTGATCTGGGTAGCAGCAATGGAACCATTGTTGAGTCAGAGGCAAAGCACATAAAAAAAAATAAATATAAAATTTATGATAACCTGACCTTTCAAATTGATCAGTTTTCGTTTATATTTATTGATGAAAGCTCAGACTCAGAAAATGAAATTGCTGATCATAAAGTAGAACAAACAATTATGAATGTGAATCATACGAAACATAAGAGCAAATATCTTGATAATATAGTATTGGTTAACGAAAAAATGATTAAATTATATCATACAGTAAAAGAAATTGCTCCTTCAGATTTTGCAGCTATAATTTTAGGTGAATCTGGGACAGGTAAGGAGTTGATTGCAAGATTATTTCATGATTATTCCAATAGAAAGGGAAAATTTTTTGAATTGAATTGTGCAAATTTTAAAGATGACATTTTTGAAAGTGAGATGTTTGGAAGTAAAAAAGGTGCTTATTCAGGTGCTTTAGACAAGAATGGTATTTTACTTGATGCCATAAATGGTACAATTTTTCTAGATGAAATAGGTGATATTGAGCCAAAGATACAGGCAAAACTTCTTCGATTTCTAGACTATGGTACGTTTTATCAAGTTGGTTCAAGTAAACTCCAAACTAGTAATGCCAGAATTATTTCAGCTACTAACTTGGATTTAGAGGAGATGGTTAAGCAAAAGGTTTTCAGATCTGAACTTTATCATAGACTTACAAAAATTACAGTGACTGTTCCACCATTAAGAGAGAGACAGGACGAGATCATACCAATGGCAAAATATTTTTTGGAAGAATATTCAAAACAATTTCCATGGAAGAGACCTGTTTTAACGAAGTCTGCTGAATCGGAATTGCTGGCATATCACTGGCCAGGTAATATCAGAGAACTCGGCAATAAAATTTCTAATGCTATGGTTCTAGTTAGAGGTAAGCCGATACATAATCATCATATCATGAGATGTATAAATAATAATAAAACTCCTGCTACGTCTTCAATATGTGAAATGGAACGAAACGAAATTATTCATGTATTAAATATTTATAATGGTAATAAAACAAAAGCTGCAAAGCATCTTAAATTCTCACGAGGCAAGTTGTACAGAAAAATGAAAGAATACGCAATTACATAGCCCTAAAACAAAATGATCACTTGTCTCATAATGAATCAATATAATTTTCTATTAATTCAATAAATTTTAAAAGATACTGTTTTTTTGTTCCATTTTGGAACATTTTTATGATTATAAATCAATCAAAATACCACGAATCTGTTTTAAGGCACTGGTAATATTCGATTTACCATGTTGGCATATTGCTTGCTAAAGTAGTTATGTAATTAATTAATTAGCATATAATTGAGATAGGAGATATCATGGAAATAAAGGAACAAAAAGGTGCAATCGCCATTGAATACGTTTTTACCATGATAATATCAACAATTATATTGTTAGGCGTTCAATTATTATTTGTGCACATGTCTATCGACATTTTAAACCAATTTGAAAAATGGATAAACATTATTCCATTTAATTAACAATTCTTATAAGGAGGGTAATATCATGTCTGATCTTATCAGAGATTTTCTGTTAAAAGTTTTTATTTGGTTCGAAACAACCAAGTCTGATTTCATCAAAGATGAAGAGGGTAATGTGGCAGAATATGTTCTTATGATAGCTGTTATTGTATTCGGAATTGTAGCCACTGCAACTGTCATGATGGATCCGCTGGAAACACTTTTCAAAGAGATTGTCGCAAAGATTTCAAAGCTTGCTTTGGGCAAATGAAGCTGAGGTTTATTTATACGTACTTCAATAAATGAGGGGTGGCTGAATGGGTCACCCTTTATAAGTTTTGAATAAAAAATGTGCTTAACGATATTATGCGTATTTTAAATAAATATATTATTAATACATATTATGAAGAAAAAGGTTCTTCGGTAATTGAATTTGCTTTTGCTCTGACTTTTTTATTCTTTTTCTTCATAATGTTTATTCAATTTTTTGAAATTTTTATTAGCCATGAGCGCCTATCTTTCGCTAGCTTTGTTACTTCAAGAGTATCTGCTTGTAATAATGCAACTCAAGCTAGAAGTGTTGGCAAAAGAATAGACTCTGATTCCATTATAACAATTACATTTAAAGACAAAGTCAACACAATACAAAGTACGCGTATTAAATTAAAAAAAAACATAAATTTACAGGTTGATTTAAACAATATATATTCTACACATGGTGGACGTTTTAAAGTTGATAAATTGATTGAAACTTTTAAAGAACATGAAATGGAAGGAGACAATTAGTTCCTATGAATAATATACATAAAAACTTTCTAATTGATTCATCAGGTTCAATCACTGTTCTTTCCGTTTTTTTGCTTCCTATTATGTTTTTGCTTGTAACTGTTATCGTTTGTGTCGGTCAACTTATTTTTGAAAAAATTAGACTTCAAAATGTCGCTGACGCGTGTGTGTTGTCTGCAGCTTCTGTTCAATCAGTTGGATTAAATGAGATTGCAGATTTGAATTATGAAATGTCAATTGAGTTTAGAAAATTAAAGAATATACTTAGTAGAGGGCTTTGGTTTAATAAAAATGAGGGAAAAGAAGTTATTATTTTTTTTAGAGAAGTTTTTTATTATATTCATCAATATATGGATGAAGCCAATAACCATTTTGCAAAATTAGCTATAGAAATTGCAAATGATGTAATAAAATCCAATACTCCTAAGAATCGTAACTGGTCACAAATTGTTAATGCAAAAACTGAATTGGCAAGATATTATAAAGAAGTAAAACAAGTTGGTTTTTCTTATGTCGCCGAGGGATGTTATAGATGTTCTTTAAGACGCACAATAAGTTGGAATGCTTCACAAGTTGGGACTCCTGCATATAGTGGTAACCATGATGGAACTTTTAGATCTAGCAGGCGCGTTATGAGGATTGACAAATATGAAGCAAAAGTTCAGACTGTAGTTGAAAAGGATAGTTCTTATGTCATTGATTTTGAAGTCACTTTAAAGCAGAGTCCAGCAAACTATAGCTTGGGTAAAGGAATTTTTGGAAAAATGCCCGAATTAAGAGCATACGCAAAAGCTAAGCCTACTGGTGGTAATATTCATAAAAAAAAGCCAGCGTATCGTCCTGTTCTATTAGAATAAATAAGGAAATAATCAGTTATGCAAGTTTTATTTAAAGCCAATAAGTTAAATTGTTTTTATAATAATGTAAAGAATAATGAAGGACAGGCTATTGTTGAGCTTGTTCTAATACTTCCTTTGTTTTTTATGATGATGATGTTTTTAATTATTGTTTATGGGTTGATAAACAAAAGCATAGATTCTGAGCATAAAGTCCGGTATAAATTCAGACTTGCCACTGAAATGGAATCAAGAAATGACTGTAAATCTGTTATTATAAGAGATACTGCTCAAATAAAAGTACCTGGTAAAATGAAGAATATTTTAGGTCAATCTATTATCAAAAATGAGATTAAATTATATGGCTATGTAGGGTGTTATCAAGGGACTGGCAAAAGTAAATTTAAAAGCAAATATTTATATCGGAGTATAAATAAGTAAGGAGAAAATCGAAATGAAAAATTCCAAAGCTTTATTAATTTCATTTGGTGGTGCGCTTATGGCATTACTAATGATGTATTCTTATATTACTCAAAGAGAAAAAGAATACAAGGACTTATCAACACCAGTTGAGGTTTTTTTTTCAATAAAAAATATACCTCAAGGAACACGACTTGATGAAACATGGGTAAACATGAAAATAATTCCCAAACGATATGCCTTACCAGGATTTTTATCAACTATAGATGAAGTAAATAACAGACTAATGATGATTTCTTTATTAAAAGACACACAGATACTTGAATCAATGCTTTCTTCTGACGATGGATTGCATTTGAATGAAAAGACTCCAATAGATATGAGAGCATTTAGTATTCATGCAACAGATGTTACTGCAGCTGGTGGTAAAATTGAGCCTGGTAACTATGTTGATGTTTTAGTTAAGTTTGAAACAGGGCAGTTTAAAGATGGCTTTAATGTTATTGAAAATACTATATCTAAAACATGCTTTCAAAATATTCTTGTTCTGGCTGTTAATGGTATTACGTCTAAAACAGGTAAAATCGAACATATAGCAAACAAGCAAAATGTTGATGGAAATATTTTTTCGCAATTTAATAATCCTTTAAAGAATAATGAGCCTACGAAGACAGTTACATTAGCTTTATCTCCTTCTGATACACAAAAAATGAATATTGCACAGGAAATTGGTAAAATTTCGTTATCATTGAGGTCACGATGGGACAAAGGTGAGCATGAGGACATCAAGCCGATAAACGCAAGAAATTTTTTAGGGATCAAAAGTAGGATAATTCCCAAATCGAAGGTATATTGGGGTGCCGAAGAAAGAAATTAAAGTGAAAGGATTGAAAAATGAAAAAATTGATAATTAGTTGTGTCACTATTCTTAATTTTGTTTTTTCATCAGTAATTTTGTCATATTCACAGGAAACTATAGTTGCAACTAAAGGACATAACATAACTTATGATTGTGAATTTGATATAGGAGATATAGACATTGGTAATCCTGAAATCTGCAAAGCTAGAAAAAGTGGAAATAGAGAACTTTTAATAAATGCAATAAAAACAGGCGAAACCAATTTAATACTTTGGAGTATTGATAGTAGCAGAAGAAAAGATATTAAAATAATTGTAAAGTCAATTGATGAAAGGGGTTCCATTATTACTGAAAAAGAATTAAGAAGTATCTTGAAAAACATTGAAGGAATAAGTGTCAGGCGTGTTGGTGAAACTATTATAGTTGAAGGCGAGGTCTTTACAAACAAAAGTTTTGAAAAAGTCAATAAGGTGTTAGAAAAATTCAAGGGTGTCATTAATCTTGTTGAGCTAAGTCCAAGAATGAAAAAAATTGTTAAACAAGAAATTAAAAATGCTCTTGTTGCTGAAAATATCATGTCAGTTCGTGTAAAGGTCGGAAAAAATAATTTCATACTGTCAGGAGAAGTTGAAAGCCAAGAAATAAAACAACGCGCGGAAATAATAGCTCGCGCTTTTACACCTAATATTGTCAATGCAATTATTGTGAGTCATCGGGTTCCAATTCAAGAAGAAAAAATAATTGAACTAACCTTAAATATTCTCGAAATTGAAAAACATTATTTGAAAGATATAGGCTTGTATTGGAATCCAGTAGGAAGCTTAAGTGGCCAAGGGACTTATGTTGGTGGGTCTAAAAAAAAACCAAGTATAGGTGGAACATTTACAGGGACAATTACTGGCCTTCTTCCTAAAATAAACAAAATTGAAGAAGAGGGGAAAGGAATAATTCATTTACAACAGAGTCTTATAGTAAAAGATGGAAAAAGTGCAAATTATTTTGCGGGTTCAAATATTCCAATTCCTGTTGCTCAGGAAGGTGGCACCATTTCAATTGAATACAAAGATGTCGGGGTTTCTCTAAAATTTACTCCTACAATTTATTTCGGCAATAAGTTGAATGTTGTTATTGAAATTGACTCAAATAGAATAGTTGGTGAGGGTAAAGGTGGTGCTCCGATTTTAAGTAACTCAAGGTTAAAAACTGATTTTAATATTAATAGTAATAACAGTATTGCCCTGGGAAATATTATTAGTCTAAAAGAACTTGGATCTAATTCAGGGTCACCTTCCGGAGAGTCTGGTTTGTCTCTTATGCAATATAACAAGGGAAAACGAAATAAAAATGAAAACACTGAAGTTATAATTTTTGTTACACCTAAAATTGTTATGGATAATGTAGTACCACTTAACAGACCTTTAGACAAGATGACAGATTCATTGAAAATTGAAGAATTACAAATCCTTAGAAATCAATATGATTCAATCTATTAGAAGGTACTAGCGATGTCGGGAAAAATCATTTCAGTATACAGTTCAAAAGGTGGTGTAGGAAAAACAGTCATCGCAACGTTTCTTTCTAGTGCTTTTCGTCTTTACACTGAAAGAAAAATTCTTCTTGTTGATTTTGGATATCCTTTTTCAAATGATATTTACAAACTTTTAAAAATTAACAACAAACAGTATTATAAAAGATTGAGTAAATATATTAACATTGATCCTGATAGTTTATTGTTTAAATCCATTAGAAGTTATGCTTACTTCCATGATTTAACTGAGATTTATATTTTATCACTGAGTGAGAGTGATGAAAATATTCATTTATTGACCCCTTCTTCCATTGAATATATGCTAAAACAACTTCAAAGGGCTTATGATTATATCATATTAGATATCGGAATGTTAATCAATAGTATTGTAGAAAGAATTTTGGATCTGTCTGGTATTATTCTCATTCCATTTATTAATGATTATTTAGCAATTGATAAAACGATAAATGATTTATTATTACTAAGATCAAAAAATTATCCTTTTCAAAAAATTGAAGTGGTTGAGAATATGTATCAATCAAATTCATCAATAAACCAGTATTCATCTATGAAGATGAAGGAATTGATCAAGTTGAAGTCAATATTTTCAAAAATTTCTTATAATGAGTCATTTTATTCCAAAATGAATGAGGATGGAAAATATTTCAGCAACTACCCTGATGATCATTTTACAAAATCTTTTGATGCATTATTTTCAAAAACATATAATCATACAGCACTTATAAATTCCAGAGATAAAGAAGTGGAAGATGATACTTTTGATATTGATAAATTCAAACTTTCAATTACTAAGGAACTTCAGGATGCACTCGATAAAATTGATGAAAAAATTGATGAAGAATTTGATAAAAGAGCAATAATAGAAATATCTAGAATAATTGATGAAACATCTTCAATCAAATCAAGAAAACTAAGAACAAGACTCGTAAAAGAATTATTCCAGGAAAAATTAAAGCTTGGGCCAATTGAAGATCTACTGGATGATCCTTCTATATCAGAAATCATGGTAAATAGTTTTGATAAAATATATGTTGAAAGAAAAGGTATTATTGAGCTTACAGATAAAAAATTTCTTTCAGAAAGCTCATTGCAAAAAGTTATTGAAACAATTGTAGGAAAGGTAAATCGAAAAATTGATAAAAAATCTCCAATGGTGGATGCAAGATTGGAAAAAGATGGTTCCAGAGTTAACGCAGTTATTAAACCTATTTCTGTAAAAGGCCCTGTATTAACAATAAGAAAATTTACTAAAGAATATGTTAATATTCAATCTCTCATTAAAAATAATTCAATGAATCTTCAAATAGCTGATTTTTTGAAGGCTGCTGTAAAAGCAAAGCTTAATATTTTAATTTCAGGATCAACTGGCTCTGGCAAAACAACTTTGTTAAATATACTTTCTGAGTATATATCAATAGAGGAACGTATTGTTACGATTGAAGATAGTGCAGAACTTAACCTAAAACATCCTCATGTTGTTACTTTGGAAACTAAGCCTCAGACACCTGATGATAAGAATGAAATAACGATACGTGATATTGTTAAAAATGCACTAAGAATGAGACCAGATAGGATAATTGTTGGAGAGTGTAGGGGAGGGGAAGCTTTGGATATGCTTCAAGCAATGGGAACAGGGCATTCAGGAAGCATGACCAGTATCCATGCGAATAGTACGAGAGATGCTCTTTCCAGGATCGAGACGCTCGTTATGTTTGTTGGCTCTGAATTATCTTCAAAAGCTATTAAAGATCAAATTGTTGCAGCAATAGATATCATTGTGCAAATCAAACGTTTTAAAGATGGTTCCAGAAAAATAGTTCAGGTTTCTGAAGTTACAGGAATTGAAGATGATTTCATATCAACAGGAGACATATTTATCTATAAGCAAACAGGTGAAAAATTTGATAAAACTTTTGGGGATTTTGTAGCTACAGGTAACCCACCAAAATGCTGGAATATTTTTAGGGAAAAAAATATTGATATAGACAAAGAGATTTTTTGGAAAAGTTAATTTTTTTATGCTTCAGATCGGAGGTAAACTTTGTATTTAACAATTATAATATTTTTTTTATCGACGTGGATTTTTATGTATTGCTTGGTGAATGAGCGTGCTGGCCTGTTAAGTCAAAGTATTAACAGTAATGCACAATCAGTTGAAAAACAACTAAAAGCAATGTTTTACAAAAAAATTTTCGGTCTTTCACTAAAGACAAGAAATGTTAAAATACTTATTGTTCTATTAATGCTAATTGCAAGTATTGTAGGATTTTATCTTCCTGGAAGTCTATTTAATATTGATATAACTAATAACATAAACAAAGCTATAATACTAAACAAAGAAGAAAACTATAATAAAGCAGCTATACTTCTCGAAGATCTGAAGGATATTAAATCGCCATTGGTACATAATGAACTAGGGATCGCTTACCTTGGAATGCAAGATTATAAAATTGCTGAGTTGGAATTCAAAAAGGCGATTAAGCTTTTTCCTTATTATAGTAAGCCTTATAGAAATTTATCCATTCTATATTCCTTAAAAGGTGAAACTATAGATAGTTCTTTTTCTCTTTCAAAATATAATGAATTATCCAAATATTCTATTAATAATGTACTATTATATGGAAAACAAAAAAGTATTTGGGATGGTATAATACTTAGATTTGTTAGCGCTTTGATATTGATGTGCTTTTGTTTAAAGCTTCCTCTTATGATAACTTTTCTAATAAAAAAACATAGACTAAAAATTTATGAAGAACAATTTGCAGACGGCTTGATGCTTATGTCCAATGCTTTGAAAACAAGTACTATTACTCTTGGAGAAAATGCATTTAAATTAGTTAGTGAAACTGCCACTCCCCCTTTGAGTGAAGAATTTGCCGAAATAGTAGTTGATTACAAAAGAACTGACGAGAGTACAGCTTTATCAAGATTATATCAAAGAATGCCAACACCAGACACGAAAATATTTGTTCATACTATACAGACATTAAAGCAGCAAGGGGGAGAGGTAACTGAAAAATTTGATAGCATATATTACTCAATACTGGAAAGGAAAAAAGTTCAGAAAAAAATCAAATCCATGACTGCTCAAGGAAAGGCTCAGATTATTATGATTACAGTAATACCTGTAATTCTTGGACTCATTTTAGACAAATTGAATCATGATATTTTTAAACTAATGTATACAACTTTTTGGGGCTATATTTTATTAACAATAGCTGTATTATTTGGAGTTATAGGTTATTATTTTATGTATAAAATTATTGATATTAAGGTATAGCATTATGAATAAACTAGAAAATAAGATATGGTTTTTTTTTATCATTATATTTAAATTGTTCTCAATTTCAAATGTGCAATCTGCAGAGCTACTATTAAAGCAAAAAGATATAATCATTAATAGCAACTGGGAAATGAAAATGAAATATCGATATCAGATAAAAGTTATTAGTTTAAAGGATTTTTCACAGTTCAATGAAATTGCTATTCCTGTCAGTAACCATTCGAGATACATTTCAGATATCTTTTCTTTTATTATTTCTGAGAATAAACAAATGACCATGGGGTTTCATCAAAAAAATAAAATTTTATTTAAAAAGCTCAAACTGAATTCAATAATTGAATATGGGTTCACTGCTCATGTTAAATATCCTGGTTTTGAAAAATTTTTTGCAGACCTTTTTTATCTTAATAATGAAATGAAACTTTATCAAGCAAAATATTCGGTTACTTTTCCCAAAAGAATCGAATTCTATTGGAAGTTGATTGACTCTTCTTATAAACAAATAGAGATGAAAAAAAACTATAGTAAAACATTTAGCTGGAAACGAAATGATGTGGTTTCTGAAAGTCAAGCTGCTTTTTTAAGCATCTCCACAATTAAAGAATGGAATGATATCAAACAAAGATATATGTTACTTTATCAGAAGATCAAAGAAAAAAAATGCAAAAAAATAAAGCTATTGACTAAGTTTTGCACCAACACAAATAAGCAGACTACTAGCACAGTGCTTTATAATATTATGGAATATTTAAGAACAAAAATTAAGTACGCACCTAATTTAGATAGAAAGCATTGCTTAATTCCTGATTCACCAGATGAAGTGATTGAACGTAAATGGGGTGACTGTAAGGATATTACATTATTATGTAATTATTTACTCAATCAATGCCGCATTAAATCATTTATTGTACTCGTATCGAGAAATACAAATTATCAAAATTCGAAAAATTTTCTTCCAAACCCTTTTATCTTTGATCATGCCGTAATTGGTTTAAAAACAGCCAATGGATTATCATTTTACGATGTTCATAAAAAAAAACATCGTATACATATAGAAAACAAAAAATACCTTTGTTTAATGGAGGGATAAATGACTGTTAATGAATTTTATATTTATGCAAAAAAAAGGATTGAAAATATTTCATCGAAGGAGAAAATTCAATCTTCACCTCTACTTCTGATCTTTAAAATTCTTTTTGCTATGTATGTTTCCTTTGTAATCACTTTCATATTTGGCAGTATTGGCTTTAGAGATTTACCACTAATTATTGTCTTATTCTCTACATTTTCTTTTTCTGTTTATTTATCAACTATTATGTATAGAAAAACTCTGGTGGACTCTCCCGTCCGAAGGAAAGCTTTTATGCTACGAATTTCCTACTTGATGAATCAATTGAATAATATTGTTAATAATACTCAAATATATGAAGATTATTCTATAACTGCTAGGTCAAATATTAATAATAATGATCAAGAACTGAAAGTATCATACCATATAAATTTTTGGGTTAATGCTGGCGGTATTATAGCTGGAACCCCCGCACAAATGCCTAAAAAAATTCATGATAAAACGTTCAGCGTACTAATCGAAGGTAAAGTTGCGAATTATTTGAAAAACATCTCTGTCAATTTTGATTTTTCTGCTAGAAATGAGGATAAGGTTCCAATTAAGATCACACAATATAAGCATAAACATAATTTTTTGGCTGGTAAATGTAATATTCCTATACAAAAAGACAAAAATTTTATGCCTATTGAAAAAAAGCTACAAGAGTCAATCACAAATACATATTTAAAAGGTGAACTGGAAATTGACAATGGAATCTTTCAATTACGGATTTTTGATAATATCTCTCATTTTGCTTTTAACAATGGAAAAGCAGAGTTTATTCGCTTCAACAATTCTAATTTTAAGGAGATCAATGATGAAATATTGAGTTTTTTTGGTATTGAAAAACTCATCGCAATATTATTATAAGAGTAAATTATTGTCAATCATTATTTAGTATTAACAACTAACTATAAAAAAATTAATGAGGTATATTATGAGAAAAAAGAAATCTTTAACTTCAATAATAGTTCTATTCTTTTTTATTATACAGATTATTGTTCCTGTAAATGCTATTTCGATTAACAATCCAAAATATTTAAAAAAAATTGAGAATAGTATTGTGGAAAAAATTTTTGATGAAAGCGTCAAAAAAAATGAGAGAATTTTAATCAAAACGTTTCTAGAATATATATATAACTCTTCGATTATTCGAAAGGATTTACGCAGAGTTAATAATAAAATTAATGAATTATTAAGCAAAGAAGTTTTTTGGAACAATATTACTATTACAAATGACGCCTTTTCTTCTCTTTTTTCAGAAGCAAAAGCCACACGAGATTTTTTATTGAAAAAATCAATTCCTGTTGAAAAGGGATTATCCCTCAAAGAAATTGAATTAGAGGCAACATTTAAAGATGCTTTTTTGCAATTAGATAAAGCGCAAGTTAATGATAATTTGTTAAAAGTGGCTAAATATCTTGACGGAATTTACAATTCACATGATAAAATATTATCAATGAAAAAGCTTCTTTTATTTAAAATTAGTGGGTTATATAAAAATGTTTGCAGTAATTACTTATTCAAATCAAATATAGTCACAAAAAAAGTGCAGAATAAATATTCCAATTATATTGATTTACTACATAAACTATCTTCCCAAGAAAAGGAATACTCCGACAAAATAAGTGTTTACAAAGAAAAGATCGCGACTCAAAACTCAAATTTTGATAAAATAGCAATAAAAAGTTTAGCTATAGAAAAAAAGAGAACTCAAAATCTTATTGTTGAAAATGATCGTCAAATCTCTTTATTAAAGTCAAAGGGGAATCAAAATGAACTTTATCATTCAAAGTTATTGGAAAAAATTAATTTTGTCTTAAAAAATAGAATTGATATTATTGATAGAAAAATTAGTGATTCAAATCAAATCAATAACTTTTTATATTTGCCTGATAGTTTCAAAGTTGATCCTGATAATGCATCAAGAATAGATTCTTTGAAGAACATATTAATTGGATTTATTAAAGAAACTGAGAATCGGATAAAAATTACTGGTAATTTAAAAAAGAAAATTGATAGTATTTTGGCTAGTTTAGATGCTGAGAAATCGTACTATTTTTCAATGATTGATAGTTTTCAGCATTTGAATAAACAAGAGAAAAAAGAAAAGGTTCGTTTATTTAAGGAAAAATTTGAAACTTATAAAAAATATTTTTCAATAGTTCAAAATAGAGCAACAGAGATTTTAAACCTATCCGCTAATTTAAATTTTCTTGAACCTGAATCAATTTATTCTAATCGTTTACGATCATCTGAAACTGTTAAGCTGAATAATAAAATATCTGATTTTATTATTCAATTTGAGAATGTTGATGCCTCCTTAATTAGTTATGATTTAATGATTGGTAGCTTGATATTGGATATTGCACCAACTAATCTGGCAAAAAATAAATATTACAAAATGCTGACCAATGAAAGCTCTGTATGTTCAGAGAATATGCGCAATTTTATATCCATAATAAAGCAATTAAAAAATTCATATGTTAATGAAAAAACACTAACCAAAGACCTTAAATCTATTTGTTCTGATGTTGTAAAAGAGGGGAATAAACTATTTACTAACAAAATATCTATTCTTGAAGAGTTTTTAATCAATGAAAAAAGCGCTTCCAGTAAGCCATACTATATATTTCTAAAGGGAGTTAAGCATCTACTAAAATCTCATCAACAGATTGTAAAGGATCTGGTCAAAATATATCCACAAAATTATGATTACGAACAAATAACAACTGGCTGCACTCAATGTGATAATATATGGCATCCATGGAATCAGATTTCATTTGATTCCATGGATTTTTTGAATGTTTTAAAACAACTTAAAATGTTAAAAAATATTGAAGATTATTGTTCAAAAAATATATTATATTCTGATAATAAATACGATCTTGCCAATATTCTATTTGAGTTATCAGACAATTTAAACCATGCGCCTGTTTTCAAACTTCATAACGACAGTATAGATATTATTTTTTATTTAAATGGATATGTTGCAATTAAGGGAGTAGGAAATCCGAAAATTCTACAAATATCACAGTTCAAGTTTGACCATGATATTTTTCTTGATACTCCATATATTGGATGGGATTATGACCCATTATCAGCTTTCAATGAGGCTCTTTCGTCTGTATTTACATTACCAAATATTCCTATACCAAATATTCCTATACCTAAAATTCCTATACCTGAAATCCCTCTTCCTTGGGATCCTGTTTCTGAAATCCCTGTATTTGAACCTTTTCCTGAAATCCCCGAATTTGAACCTGTTCCTGTGTTTGATTACACTGATCTTATTGTCCCACCAAACCAACCTATTTTCAATAAGTCTTCTGAATTAATAGACAATGCAATAGTAATAGGTAAAATTTTAATAAAAAATGCGATCAAAATAAAAAACGCTATAGAAATTGCTGATGAAGTAGTCTCTGATATAAATGAAATAACCAGCAAAACCTATGAAGAAGTAAAAAAAATAGTTTTACCAATATATGAAACAATTTTACCAATATATGAAGGAACAAAAGATTTACTGTCAAATATAATAAATAATGTACTATTTGATAGCGATGGGTCGATAAGTTGGACAAAAGTTGGAGCTTATTCGTTAGGCATAGGAGCATGTTATTTTACTGGTGGTCTTGCTTGTTTGGCTCTTGGAATTGGTGGTGGCTCTGATGTTGTTAAAGGTATGCTTGACACAGCTTCAATGCCAAAATATGATTGGATAAGTAAAGATTATAGTGAGCCCATAAAAATAGGTGTTGATATTGTTGGCTTATTTGTTGGAGGCTTTCTAAATTATAAAAGTGCTATACCAATCTGGAATAAGCTTGGCAAAGTTGGAAAAGGCTTAGTTGTAATTGGTGTAAATCCCGAAGATTTGATGAACTCATTCAACATATTAAAAAACAACTTATCAAAACAGAATTGGAAAGGTATATCTTCAGCCATTCAACTTCTTAAAGATGGAAAACTTAGAAATTCTCTCACAAAGCTGCCATCTTCAATTCGTAATTTACTAATTAATTCTTTTAAAGCATCATCTTCAGCTCTTAATAATATCAAAGACAAACAAACTATAATAGGAGGAGCTTCAAGTATTGTTAATACAATATCCTCTCCATACCAATGGCTTAGTCTTTTTGAAAATATTTACAATTTATCTGAGAATAAAAATAACTCTAATCAACCAGGCACGAATACGGATATTTCAAACCAAAACAGCAATATTCAACATTTGACAGGTCAAGGATCTACTATTCCGGGATCGCATAGCAATGCCCTTCCAGATGTCTCTGGAAAGCCACCAAATAATAATTTTATTAATCATGATACGTCAAACGTTCAAAATTCTGGTACACTGATAAATAAACCACAAAAAACGCCTGATCTTAACAAGATTCCAACAGCTAACGCACCATTTCAAGCCCAGGGTCCTGTACAAGCAACCGAAATGTTTCCTGGTGAGTTAAATAATCAAAATACATCAAATATACAGAGTTCTGGTGTCACGCTTGAACCACCAGGAGTGCATAGAGTCATTCCTAAGGAGATCCCAAAACCACGCAAAACACCTGTTATACATAAGCCACCAAAAGTACATAGAGTGATACCAAAAGAGATTCCGAAACCAAAAGAGACGCCTACAATACATGAACCACCAGAAGTGAGAAGACCAAAAGTTAAAAAGGTACCAAATGCACATCTCCCGTGGTGAGAGTTAAATAGTTTAAATAATGGCTTTTTTTGCATGTATGAATTAACAGATTTAAGTTAAGTATGGTTAAAATTTTCATTAATTAGGAGGTAGAATTATGAAATTGAGAAAACTCTATTTTTTGATATTTATATTATTTATTGTGTTATATCTGCTTTCATGTGCGACAAACAAACACCCTGCAATAAGTTTTCTTGAAAAATCATCTAAATATACGACAGCAATCAATGAACAATCTTTTTATAAATTTGTAAATAATCAGGAAAAGCATACGCTGATCCTTTTTTATAATAAGAATTATCCAGAATCGATTGATATGCATAATAGATTTGAATTGTTTGCGAAGAAGTTTAACAAATATGCAAATTTCTGTAAGTTTCATTGGGATATGAGCAGATTGGATCCAAAGCCTTATAGGCTAGTTATGTTGCCAACAGTTGTATTATATAAAAGAGGTATTGAGGTTGATAGGATAAAAGGAATACCGCCTAAAATGGACAGAAGACATATGCTGGACGTAGACATGGAAATATGGTTTTACAAAAATGTTTTGAATCTCAGAGGAAGTGGAAGATTTGAAGATTTTCTATTTAAAAATAGCTACCATATTAAATATCCAAAGATATTACAGTAGGTTTAATGATGATCGTACGAAAAAAAAAAGCAATATCTTCTATGAATGAAAAAATTAGAAAGGTTTTGCATTCTAGGAAGATATCTTATGATCATTTTCAGCTAGACAATGACTTATTGCTAACAGATGTATTATTGTCGGAAAAAATTGCTAAAATAGATGAAGTTAAACAAATTTTAGAAGAAACGACAGGCTATCATGCTATAGATCCAATGAAAATTTCTTTTAGCAACCATTTTATTGAGCATATAAGGCAAATATTACCTTATCAAATAGCAAAAGATGAATTGGCATTTCCAATGCGTCATGACATTGACCTGATACATATTGCTTTTGCTATACCAAATGACATCAGTTGTATTCATAGAATGGAAGCAATTACTGGAACGAGGGTTAAACCTTATTGCTCACCAACAATACAAATTAAGAAAGCAATACAAAAATACTATTTATCAGAAGAAAAATCCGAAAATATTGAAATTGACGACATTGAAAAGTACGCTGAAAAGGTTACGCGTACCTTAAATAAGCTTGATCTAAGTGAGGATTATTCAATTTTTGTACTGGAACCATCGGTGATTATTCTGTTAAGATTAGTCCTTAATGAATTGGCTTTGATAGGTGCAAGTGATATTCATTTTGAACCTAACAAATCCTCACTTAAAGTAAGATGCAGAAAAGATGGGGTTATGCAAAATAAATGGACCTTTTCGAACTCAATAAAAAAATCTATTATATTAAGATTGAAAAGCATATCTGGTATGGATATCAAAAATGATAAACAACCGAAGTCTGGGAGCATTAATTTTCATGTTATTATGGATAGAGATGTTGACATTAGAGTTTCTGCACTTCCTTCTCTTTATGGAGAAAAAATTGTTTTACGCCTTTTGTATAAAAATAAAAAAGAAATAACTTTACAAAACCTGGGGATGGAGAATAACGAATGGACTATACTTCAGAAAATGATTCGCATTCCCAGTGGAATGATAATTGTTACTGGTCCTACAGGAAGTGGAAAAACAACAACTCTCTACTCCATACTAAATGAGCTGAAGAAAGAAAGCGTCAATATTCTTACCGCTGAAGACCCTATTGAATACATAATTGATGGAATTACACAAACAAATTGTTCTGACGGCTCAGGTATAAGCTATAAAGAAGCTATAAAAACATTTCTAAGACAGGATCCTGATATAATTATGCTTGGTGAAATAAGAGATGAATATGTTGCTGAGACTGCAATTAGAGCCGCAATGACTGGACATATTGTTCTGAGTACGTTACATACGATTGATGCACCATCTTCTTTTAATCGATTGATAAATATGGGAATTCCAGCATATCTTTGCGTTTCAACTCATATATGTATTATCGCCCAGAGGCTAATTAGAAAGATATGTACGAATTGCAAAGAAGAATATACACCAGGGTATGATCTACCTCAAATTGTTCATTTACCTAAAGACAAACGCTATTATATAGGTATTGGATGCAATAAGTGCTCATTCACAGGTTATGATGGTGTGACCGGAATTTTTGAACTTTTAACCATTGATGAAAATATGATTCAACTGATTTTAGACAAAAAACCCTCTTCAGATTTGAGAAAATACGCGATTGATAATGGAATGACTACATTAAGAGAATCCGCATTAAAAAAATTATTTGATGGTGTTACAACAATTGAAGAGGTTTTGAGATTAACAATTTAACTATTTATTATCATCCAACTTTGTTTTTTCCTGGCATAATTTATGCCCTCTTAATTTGGGCACAATTAATCTAAAAAACTGAGAATTAAGATAATAGGCATGTTTCGTGCCTGGAAAAACCAAAGTTGGATGATAATATTTATCTTTATTTATTTAAAAGGATTCATTAGATATGGATATAGTCGTACTAAAAAATATTGGCATGTTAACCTTTTTTTTAAGCACATTGATCTTAATCTATAATCTTTATGAAAAAAAATCAGAATATTTTATTGATCATGATAAAAAAGATGATGATTATTACAATGTTACTAATAATATGATTCACCGATTTCGATTTATTTATAAAATATTCTTACCTCTTATCAAGATAATACCTTCAACACGATACAGACTGGCTATTAAGAAAAATCTGATTACAGCAGGCCTTGATAATGGGACTGATCCTAATGATTTTATTGGTTTTCAATTGTTTACGTGCTTGTTTTTCGGTTATATTTTCAACTTTTTTTTAGGCAACATATTTGGAACTATCACTGGAATGATGATAGGTGCTAGTTATCCCTTCTTATGGTTATATGAAAAAAAGAAAGCGCGGCATGATCTTATATTATCTAGTATGCCTGATATCATTGACATGTTGTATTTATCTTTAAAAGCTGGAATACCTGATATCAAGCCTGCTATTCAAAAAGTTTGTGAAGTTTATAAAGAAGATAATAACCCCTTTGCTTATGAATTGTATCAAATGTATCGCAATATAGAACAAAGAGGAATGTCCATGCCTGAAGCTTACAAAACGTTAAGTGATAGAATTGACCTTATACAGGTTTATTCACTGACCTCATTATGGATCCAAACACACGAAATGGGATCAAGCATTGCTGACTGTCTTAAAACACAATCTTCATTAATGCACCAAGAGAGATTTATTAACGCTGAAAAGAAAGGTGCATTGGCTTCTCAAAAGCTTTTATTACCCTTAATTCTTTTGATTTTTCCTATTCTTTTAATTATTATTTTTGGTCCTTATCTTCTAAAATTTATGTATGATGGGACTCTTTTTTAGTACAGACAGAATACATTCACAGGAAAAGTACTATGAAACATAAAATTGATGTTATGTTGAACAAAAAGATAATCGAAACGCTTGAGTTTTCTGATGGCACTTATATTATTGGCAGGTCAACAGATTCTGATATTCATCTTGACAATTCTAATGTTTCAAGAAATCATGTAAAACTTGAAATATATGCACAAACCTTGACCATTAAAGACTTGAACAGCCGGAACTCGACTTTTATAAATGAAGAGAATATTGCTCACAAAAAGTTTAATAACAGAAATCAAGATATCCAAATTGAAATTAGGCCTTATACAATAGTAGTAAATGCTCTTAAACAAAATAAGACATACTGGAGTAAGTATAAACCATTTTTAGAAAGTATAATATATTCAAACATTAATGTTTCATTATGTGTTTTGTTAGCACTAACTGTAACCTTTTCATTTTTACTATCATCCATGATTTTTAATTTTCAGGCAGATAAGCAACATTTGTATAAGAATAATTTGAGAGGTATTCTTCTGTCAAGACACTTGGCTGAAATGAATAAATATTTTCTAGAATATAACCGTATTGATTTATTAAAAACTTCGCCTATTGATAAAGAGCAGGGCGTTAAAAGAGCATTTATTATTAATACAAATGGTACAATTCTCTATCCTCCTAATGAATCAGAAAAGAAGTGTATGACGCAGGATATTGATACTGCTTTATCTAAAAAAGAACTTTTTATATCATCGTTAGAATTGGAAAATCTGAAAGTTATATATGTTCCTGTTTTAGGATTGAGTGATTTCCATACAATATATGGATATGCAGTTGTTGAGTATGATCTTCTCAGTGGAAAATGTAATGGTTGGTTAGCCAATGCAATATTATTTACATCATATATACTTATATTATTGTTATCTCTAAAAATATCATTCTTTTGGATAAGCTCTTTTATTAAACCTATGAAGGAGTTAAATTCAGCAATAAATGTTGCATTGAAAGATGAAAAACAGAGGCAAACTTTTTTTGCATCTAATTGGGCTTATGACGATTTACAAGATATTGCCGAAACGTTTAAGCGCATTTTGAGAAAGGAAGCAAGTGAAGAAGGTTCAACAGAAAATCAATTTGATACAATCATTGAAAATTCTTCTGCTTTACCTTCAGACGTACCATCTGCAATAATCAATATAGATGTACAAATCGTAAATTTCAACTCAGGTTTTATTGATTTCATCAATAATTCTTCAACTTCTGAATTAAGTATCAAAAAATCAATGCATTTAATAGAGATCAGAAATGATGAAACAGAAGGCTTAATAAATGGAATTTGTGAATGTATAGAACAGAAAAATGGAATTGAGAAAATAATAACAGTTGAATTTAAAAAAGCTCATATTGTAATTAAAAAAACTAGTACGGAAAATCCAAGTGAATATATGTTTACATTTATACAGGGGCATTAGCTTGTTTAATCTTGTAAAGAATTATAATTTTTTGAAAAACATAATATTATTTGACGAATATTTTCTTTACCTTTAAATTAATTAAGAATACTTAGTTGTTCAACATAAGATAGTAATGTTGACAAGTTAAATACTTCAACAAAGGAATGTGTTGTGAAAATCTTTTCCTATTCACTATATTTATTACAAAAATCTAAAGCAAAAAAATCCTTTGATCTAAAAAACTATTTTTTTCTATTTAGTAATAAAGAATACATTATTGGGCGAGATGAAGGTTCTGATATCCCCCTAAACAATGACGATTATGTATCAAAAATTAATTCTAAGATATATTTCTCTGAAACTGATGAAAATCTATTTATCAAAAATTACAGCAAAACAAATGGCACTATTGTTAATGGAAAAAAAATTGAAAAAATAAAACTTCAAAAAGGAGATATAATTAAAGTTGGATCAACAGAATTTTTAGTAAGACAATTAAATGTAGCTATGTTGAAAACATCCATTTTATTGTTTATATTAATAGTATTGGCAATTAATATTTGGAAATACAATTCATTGAAATCATTACAAAATAAGACTCAAGCACAAACAAATTCAATTGTTTTTAAACAACAGGTTAAAGATATTATATCGAATGTTGACCGAAACAATTCCAGCCTTATGAAAAAAGAATTTATTGCCAAACCTATCTCAGAGCTAAATAAAGACTCTCAACTTTCTAGTTATCTCGAAATGGCAAATATATTTTATAAAAATGAACACTATGAAAAGGCCATTATCTATTATAAAAAAGCAAAAGAATACTGTGAAAAAAAACTAATTGTTGATTCAATCGTTTTAAATATTGAACCGAATTTGAAAACTGCAATAAAAAAAAATAATGAAAGAATACGATATTATTACAATAAATCTTTGAAATGTAAAAAATACAAAAAATTTAAAGACGAAGAATTTAATCTTAAAATCGTAATCGAGTTATCTGTTGATAAAAACAATGATTACTATAATAATTCAATTATCAGATTGAAAGAGCTAAGTTCGAAAAACCAAAAAAAAAGAGGCGAATAGATGAACGTTCTAACATTAACGATTGTTGATTTAAAATCAAATAATACCATTTCAAATAAATCATACCAGAATAATGAAAAAGTAAATATTGGTCGATCAATCGAAAATGATCTAATCATCAAAGATGAATATGTTTCCAAAAAACACTGCAAAATATTTTTTAACTCTGTGAACTGGATGATTGAGAATATTAGTTCTAATTCTCCAACAAAGTTAAACAAGAAAACGTTTTCTGAACCCCAGCAATTAACGTCTAATGACGTGATCACTTTATACGATAAACTTGTGATCTATGTAAATATTCTGGATGATTCTGATGATTTGGACCAAACAAAAGTTTGGGATGATGAAAAAGATTCATATGATGATGATAGAACATTATTTTTACCCACAACCACCGAAGATGAAGTTATAAACAAGAAAGAAATTGGAAGAACCTCTGATGAATCTGATGTCCTGACTAATGAAATAGATATATTACAACCTAACCGAATATTCGATTTTTTTAATCGATCAAAAAAACTAACAATTTGTATAATTATTGTTATTTTATTTTTCATAGGAACCATATATATCAATTATCTGTTTTCAAATCCAGCAGAAAGAGCAGAACAAGAAGAACAAAAAAAACTTGCTGAAATTGAAAGAGTTCAACAAAAGGAAGCCCAAGAAAAACTTGAAAAGATTAATCATTTATTTACAGCGGGAAACAGTTTTTTTAAAAAGAAACAATTCACCAAGGCTTTGAATGAATACAATATGATAGTGCAACTCGACGGAAAAAACAAAGACGCTATTTTATTAGTTAGAGAGTGCGAGCTTCAAATAAACCTTTTGAAAAAAATTATTTTTGCGAAAAATTTGTTTGATCAAAAAAAATATTTTGAATCTCTTGACCTTTTTAATGGCTTATTGACTTCAAGTAATAACGATGATAATATAAAAAAATTGCAGGAATATAAAGATAAGTGCATAGGAAAAATCGAATTTATAATTAATGAAAAAATTTCTGAGGCAGAAAGCTTATTGAAAGAAAGACTATTTGACAGGGCACTGTTTGTAATATCTAATGCTAAAAAGGATTGCTTGAAACTAAATTGCTCGAATGAAAAGCGAATACATCATGTGAATGCCTTAATAAATGAGAATCTTGAAATTAAATCTAAAATAAAAAAACTCGTCTCTTTTGCGGATAATCTTTTTGCTAAAAAAAAATACCAGGAAGCTCTCCAACAATATAAGAAAGTTATTCGCATGAATTATAAATCAAAAAAAGTAGACTATGCTAGAAGAAAGATAAATCAAACTATTCGTATACTAAAGAATGAAGAAGATGCAGTAGTTTTATTTCAAAATGGATTAACTTATGAAGAACTAAATAAAATACGTAAAGCTATAGATTGCTGGAAACAAGTAGTTGAACTGCTTCCCGAATCACATGAATATCACCAAAAAGCATTGAAAAGAATTGAAAAAAGAGAAGATTAAATTTATAATATTGAGGGAGTTAGTATGTGTGAGATATTTAATAAAAACACAGAAATAATTGATGATGATAAGAATGTTTATATTGTTCGAGGTGTTAATACAAACAGTGAAATTAGTAATATATATAAGGTCGAAAGAAAATGCGATAACAAACTATTAATACTCAAAACCCTTAAAGATGAATATGAAACTGATAATAAATCTACATATCCAGAATTATTTTTTAAAAATGAACTTTCATTTAAAAACCTGAAGAATAAAAGAATTGTTGAAATATATGGGCGAGTTGTTATTAATAAGCGAGAATATATATGCATGGAATATATTGAAGGCCAGACATTACAGCAATGGCTAAATAACAATAAGATGGAATATATAGAAGGCCAGTCATTACAGCAATGCTTAAGTAACAATGAGACTAAACAACTGTATTCAGAAAAAATAAATCAGAGATTAGAAATATTAGAAGGGGTTTGTAAGGGACTAAATTTCTTTCATAAAAATCGTTTTTATCATCGAGACATTAAACCTGGAAATATTATCCTAAGGGAACGTGATAATAAAAAAACAGATATTGTTTGTATTGATTTTGGCTTATCTGGAATATATGGCAATAAAATTAAAGGAATTATAACAGAACATGGCCGTATAGGGACCAGGTATTATATGTCTCCTGAACAAACAATGGGAGAAAAAAGGTTTCGTGAATTATATGGTGATAATGAACGTTTTAATTATCGTACAGATATTTATGCCGTTTCAGCCTTAGCTTACATAATTTTTACAAACGAAAGAGTTCCTTTTGTATACAATGATTATGAAGACAATCAAATAAGAAAAGAATTGCCCAAAAAGAATATAGGTGAAGAAACATATAAAGTTATTGAAAAAGGACTTTCATTTTTACCTTCAAAAAGATATGATGATATCATGTACTTCTTTTTGAGATTAAAGGATAGTTTTTTATCAACAAAGGAGAAAGAAAAAATGGTCAACAGAAAAAATATCAGAATACCTGATTTTACAAATTTATCAATAATTAACAATGAGAAAGACGTAAAGAACAAGTCGTACTTTGAGATCAATGATTACGATCCAAGACCTTCACGATACTACTTTATGCTCGTCGAAGACAATAATACCTTTATACCTATTAAACTTGGTGATGGGACTTTTGGTGTTGTATATTTAGCTTTTAATGAAAGAGGAGATAAATTTGCTGTAAAACTTTTTTATAAAGGAATCGATGATACTATACCACCATTCAGACTCACAGATGAGATGATAACTTTTTTTAAATATAATTTTGACTTAGTATGTAAAGAGGATAATGATAGTAACTTTGAATACAAGAAGTACGAAACATATTTGGAATGCTTTAATGAGTTGAAAAAACCACATTATAATATTGTGGATTTTAAATCAGCTCTTAAAGTTTCATTGGAATCATTTTTAAAAGAACTTCAAAATAATCAAGTAGTACTTAAAAATGAAAATGAATTAATAAATAATTTAAAAAAAAAAGATGAAGAGAAAATAGATGTATTTCAAATACTTTTTGATTTTGTTATGAGTATGGTAAAAGAATCAGATGCGTTTATTAGATTTTATTTTGAATCTAATGTAAACAAAATTGTTAATAGAATTGTAGATGATTCTCAAATAACAGGTCTGGTCAAAATTGAGGGAGGGACTACAAAATTTACGACTTACCCCATTTATAAAAATCATTTAGAGAAACATCTGGAAGGCTCCGGTATAAAAATATCTAATTATGCACTAGTAATGGATAAATTTGATATTACATTAAAGGAAATATTAGAAAATGGCATTGATGTTTTTACAATCAGAAAATTACTTTTAGAAGATAATTTCAGGCCGTCAAATTCAATACCTGCTCCATTATTAAAGATAGCAGAAAAAAAAGTAGATCCTAGGAAAAAGATACAAGATGAAATAGATACATTGAAAGAAATTTCTGATGAACAAAAAAGAATGGCACGAAAAAGTATAGCTGAATGTAATGGATATGATATCATCAAGAATTTGAATTTTAAAGAAAGAATACAGACGATATTACCTTTTGTAACACCTGTCGTTCAGGGGATAAGAACACTGCATATGGCTAAATTGTTTCATTTGGATATTAAGCCAGGTAATATTTATATTAAAGAAGAATCACAGAGGATAAAATGTGTTCTAGGTGATTTAGGTTTTCTATTTCAGGACAATTTAAAAACTACATCAGTTGCAACTTTTCATAATATTCGTCCATTAGGGACAGTTCATTATAGATCTCCTGAACAAAAAAACTATTTTGATATTTGTGATGTAGAAATTACTATTGAAGAAAAAAATACAGTATTAAAAACACGAGATCCGAAGTTTAAAAAAACAATAATTGAAAAAGGCGATTTGCTGACATTTAGTAAGGATTTTATTCATAATCAGTATACTATTAAGTCAATAGACCCAGATGGTGATAGTTATATTATTGAAGTAGAAGAAGATTTACAGGGATTTAGCCACAACGAAAAAACACAAATTATAATATATAAACAACAAAAATTTCGTACAGATTTATTTGGAATTGGGGCCGTATTTTTTGATATGTTTACAGGAGGATTTTCTCCTGAAGAATTTTATGAAGACATTAAATTCTTAGATAATAAAAATGAAAATATCACAGAGATAATGAACAAATATGACCAAGTTAGACATAACCAAACAAATGATTCGAGTTTGATTCATGCTTTTAAGCCTTTCCAGCATTTCAGGACAAATCAATATGCACCACCTAGAATAGTTAAGTTAATTATGCAATGTATTCTGTATAAAGTAGACCAAACATTTTATTCAAAATCAATGCAGGACAAATGTCTGGCTGCAGATTTATTATTAAAGGAATTACTTGAATTGGAACAAGAATATTCTGAAGGTGCTCCTGATCAGACAACATCAAACAATTTGTACAAAGGTGAATTATCAGGTGAAACGAATGGTGATGAAGATTCAACTACTTCAAATCCATCATTTTTATTCAGAATTCGAGAATTGCAAGAAAAAGTTGAAAAAACTGATATGCCCTCTAGGCTTGTATTTGGTATCTGGTATTTAAGAAAGTTAGCTAATTTGATTGATTTAGCCTTAAACAATGCCGAAAATACAAATTTCTTATCACAAATGCTTCCAGATAACATTAACTTAAGAAAAGAACCCAGCGAGAATAAATTAGAATTCAAATCCGTTGTTTATAAGAAAAGTAGTGAGTACCATAAAGATTTATTAGAAGATCGTGTTTATACAAGATTTCTGACTGATGGTTTAAATCCATATATACCTGACTATATTAACTATATGCGGAGAAGCCTTACAATAGAGAAAATTGATTCTTATCGGTTTACAAAATTTTCGTTAAAAGAATTTTTGCACAAACTATCAAGTAAACAAAAAAAGGAAATATTGGAATTATGTTTATCAATAAATGAACAAACAGAAGATCAATTAACTATTTTTATTTCATCAAATGAATTAACATCACTATTTAAGGATGCAGATAAGTATCAACAATTACTCTTTCAATCTGCTGACAATATTTTTAGATTCAATTTTCCAATGAATCATACTATATGTAAAAAAATTGAACCAGGAGACTGGTTTTTAATTAACGATCAGTTATGGCGAGTCGATGAAGTATTTGATGAAACAACAATGAAGCTATACCAATATTATCGACCTTCAAAAAATGAAGACATGAAATCACATGAATCTTTAAATCTTGAAATCGAAAAAACTGTTGAAAACACAGAAAGTAACGAACAGACAAAAATATATAATGATGAAACAACTGAAGATAAACATAGTTCAGTACAAGATTTTCAACAGAATGAAAATAATTCATTATATAACGAGCAAAATTTTATACAAATGGGTATTTTTGAACCTATCTTCTATCACAACATTGAACCTTGCAGGTATTATATGGAGACATTAGGTGTATATCTTTACAATATATTTTTTGTTGGAATAAACAATGACTTTGATAAGATTCCTAAAGTAAAAAATGTGCTTGATGAGCTTATTAACTTATATAATGATTGGGATGTTATTCAATTTCCTAACAACAAAAAATTGCCAAGAATATTTACATCAGTAAACAAAGAATTTGAAGATATAGTGATCTTTTTAGCCAGTATGTATTTTAAGCTCGCTTTTACCAATCATAGAAATTCATACTATATTGCTAATGAAAAAGATAACAAACGCATTATCAGTGCGTTAAGAGATGATATTGATAATATAGAAAAAAAGATTGAAAAATTTTTAAATTTACCTGGAAAAACGATTGATAGCACACTTGAAAGTTTGGAGAATATATTTGAGAATAAAGCAAATGTGGATTTGTCAAAATACGATAATCTAAAAATAAAAAACTTTTATGAACTATCAAAAAACATTGTATCAATCAAAATTCCATACAATGATATCGTAACAGGTTTAATTTCAGGTGCGCTAAACAAAAAATATTTTAATATAATTTTAAATTTAATGAGTAAAAAGGAGAAGTCACATGATTAAACATTATATTCTAACAGTTTTATTTATTTCAGTTTTTTTATCTTCCGCAATCGCTGAGGATCATATAAGATATGTTGTAGCTTATAAAATGGTCTGGATTCGAGACATTAACAATAAAAAGCTCTTCCAAGTGCCGATATCTACAAAAGTATTAATGACAGACACAATAAACGAAGAACATCCTTTTGTAAAACTTATAAAAATAGAAATTATTAATGATGATCAAACACCTCAAGATCTTAAGGGCATTTTGACAAATAATTCTCAAAAAATAAAGAGAAGAGAAGGACTGTGGGTCAATACCAAATACCTCTCTGAGATTCCGTATCAGTATTGTGCCCCCTTACTCGAAGAACAAAACGTCGAGATGAAAAAGAAACTGCGTAATAAAGAAAGTAGAATAACTGAAATATTATCTAATAACAAACAACTTAGAGATCAAATAAATGAAAAGAATGAGCAATTAGCTGTCTACGCAAAAATTGAACAAAAAAGAATTAAAATCGAGAAAGAAAATATTATGCTAAAAAAAACAATTGATGAATATAAACCATTATCTTCAAATTATAAAGAACTAAAGGAGGTAAATAAAAACAATTTACATAGTAAACAATTATTAGAGTCTCAATTATCTTCTATGCGTTATAAATTTATTACTGTTGCTATTTTCATAGCAAGTATTTTTTTATATATTGGTTATATCGTTGGTAAACGATCAAAAATTGTCCTATAAGATGCTATGTATTGCTTATTTTACACATCCAGTTCTATACTTCAATAATATTTACTAAGCAAAATTGAAGAATGTGTTTCCTTCGAATTTGCAGAGAGGGCCCTCAAAGCTTTTTATTTAGAATAGGAAACTTTCTATGGCTACCTTTAATATAAAAATCGGTTCTGCAACCCATGCAGGAAAACGAAGAAAAATTAACCAAGATTATTTGGGGTTTTGTTTACCAAAAAATAAATCTCAAATCAGTAAAGGCTCCTTATTTGTTTTAGCAGATGGGATGGGTGGGTATTCTGGGGGTGAAATTGCTTCCAAAATGGCAGTAGAGTATTTAATAAATAATTATTATACCAATAAAAACAACAAGCTAATTTACTTATTGAGGGATTTATTCAGGGAAACGAATCAAAACATTTTTGATTTATCACAAAAGGTGCCAGCATTAACTGGGATGGGGACGACTTTAACAGCAGTGATAGTGAAAAACCAAAAACTATACTGTGCTCATGTTGGAGATTCAAGAGTTTACTTAATTTCAAGCAACAAAATGATCCAGTTGACACCAGACCATTCATATGTGGCTGACCTCATTCGAAGTGGATCAATTACAAAAGAAGAAGCTAAAAATCATCCAAAACGCAATATTATCACCCGGGCTGTTGGTGCAGATATAAAACTAAAAGTTGATATGATACAAAAAAGAATAAATTTTCAGAAAACGCCTTATTTATTAATTTGTTGTGATGGACTATATAGAGAAGTAAGTGAAGATTTGATTATCAAAACAGTATTTAGTCTCAGAGATCCGCAATCCATTTGTGACAAACTAGTTATGATTGCAAACGAAAATGGAGGTTCGGATAATATCTCAGTTATCGTTGTTTTATTAACTAAAAAAGGGGTATTAGGCTTGCTTCGTGAAATGATATTAAAGTATTTGATTTTTAGAAACTCTCCTAATGGATGACTATTAATGGATTAACAGGATTATTCTCTAATTTATTAATCAAGAATTGCTGACTTGTTCGTTTGATGGTGTTGTAATACTTTTTTCCATAGTTAACATCACATTTTGCACTCATGGTATTCATAGTGACGTTTTTTGTTAATTGTCAAAGGGTTCATCAACATTAACTTAATCCTGTTGGGTGCGAATAACCCAGCGCTCCACACGACGTCAAAAGCGGGCGCGT
>Ga0272440_1000632_pt1 | contig 29528 bp, 15 predicted proteins | sample SSMMMBAug17_FD_192440 | JGI IMG/M metagenome (GOLD analysis project Ga0272440, IMG submission 192440) | Marine sediment archaeal communities from Little Sippewissett salt marsh, Falmouth, MA, United States - SSM-MMB-Aug17 | ecosystem: Environmental > Aquatic > Marine > Wetlands > Sediment ... | reverse complement strand
TGTTCGCCCATCGTACATAGGAACGAAAGCGTTATTCGTTCGAGGGCGAACATAAGGTTCGCCCCTACATCGGGCTGGCACATAAGTAAATGGGGAACTTATTTTTCGAGTTTTCCTAAGTAAAATTCGTTTTAAAAAATTGGAATTATATTTCATGGAGGCCTTGATTGTCAAGCCAATATATTCAAACAAAAATAAATACATTGAAAAACTGGATTCAGCCAGAACGATTATCAACATCCTTTCTGCATCTTATCAAAATTGATAGTGTTTCAAGAAATGAAAATCAATTAAATTGTGCGATCCAAAAAATAATGAGAACACTGGATGCAGAGATTATTGAAGATCAGGCTGGTGAAATGATTGAGGGAAATTCTGGAAATCTGATTGTCCGATTTCCAGGAACGATGTCCGGCCCAACAATTATGTTCTGCGCACACATGGATACTGTGGAGCCAGGTGTGAATGTTCAGCCGGTTGTTAAGAATGGATTGTTTAAAAGCGATGGCACAACTATTTTAGGTGGGGATGATAAAAGCGGGATTGCTGTTTTGATTGAATGTATGCATATTATCAAAGACCATAATATACCCCATGGCCCTATTGAACTTGTTTTTACTGTGGGTGAGGAGATTGGCCTGTTGGGAGCCAAACATTTACAATATGAAAAGATTGCAGCCAGGTATGGCTATGTCCTTGATGTGAAAGATCCCAATATTATCATTACGCATGCGCCATCAGCAATACGATTTGTTATTACAATAACAGGAAAAGATGCCCATTCAGGCCTGGAGCCGGAAAAAGGCATTAACAGTATCCATCTTGCAGCCAAAGCCATTTCTAAATTAGATGTTGGACGTATTGACCATGAAACGACTTTAAACATTGGTTTGATTGATGGAGGGGCTGCGACCAATATTGTGCCGAGAACCACTACAGTGCAAGGTGAAGCCCGAAGTCACGATGATAATAAATTGAAATGTTTGACTCAAAGAATCATTGATACCTTTGAATCTGTGATACAGGCCTGTCCCAAATTTGAAGATCCAAAAACATCCCGAATTCTTCCGGATATTGATATTCAAATTCAAGAAGATTTCCACGCAACCCGCATCTCAGATGATCATCCGGTGGTTCAGATTGCCAGTCAGGCAGCTTCATTACTTAATCGTGAACTTCATATCGCACACTCAGGAGGTGCATCCGATGCCAATATTTTTTTTCACAATGGGATTGTTACAGGTGTTTTGGGGACTGGCATGACAGATATTCATACAGTCAATGAATCCATACTTCTAGATGACATGGTCAAGACTGTTGAACTGATCTTGACAATTATCATGCTGCACGATCAAAAAAATCATAGGGATTTATTTTTTCAGGCATAAATGAGAGAATCGCCTGCCCATTCCAAACAACAATAACGAAACAAGAATGACTCGAAAAATAGCCAGAGCGCCATTCAAAAATGGTGGAAGCAACCAAAGTCTTAAATACTGACTTTTATCAACCGGACCATTCCATTCCAACCGCACAGAATTCCATTTCCATTCTGGAAGTCCTGGGCCTGTTTGAATAACTGCTTCAGCTACACCCTGTTTGGTTTTATCAGAAACAATGGATCTGTTTCCCTGTGCAATAAACCCTTCTGACCGGGTATACATGTCATTCCGATAGGTTGATGCTTTTTTTGACATGAGTTTTGATGTCTGAACCTTGCTTATAGATCTTGCCTGAGAGTGACGTTCAAGTTGTGGAAATATGCCGGATTGAATTTGATACATCATAAATGGTATGACATACATGCAGATCAAGACCACTGCAAGTATAAACCATAATCGCATCATTGTATGAATCCGACCTTTTGAAACAACATTTAATAGCGCAATAACAATCAATAAATGAAGCCAGGTCAGGTGTGGCGCAAATGGTTCATGAAACGTCAATATCATTGTAATCCATCCAAGAACAGCCCATTTTATGTTGATTAAATGGTAAATCGCCATCCCGATTAATAACGCAAGAAACAAATCCAATAAGCGCCATTGACCCAACCACGATCCCGATACTGTATCGACCCCAAAAACTGACAATAATCTCCATCCCGGTGGCAAATTTAACATGGTACGCACCTGATTCATTGAATGATCCCAACCAATGGCCGGTAACCAGCTGATACTTTTGGTATAGCGCGCATCAGAGGTCAGGTTCAATTGCCCTGTCCTAATTTCAACGCCTGATTGATTATCATACAGGGTAAGCAGTTGATCTTTTTTAGAAAAAGCCACACGTCCCAGTTGTATGGATGGATTCATATTCAATCGCCAATTTTGATTGATGGTTCCTTTTATCCGGTCATGAATGGTATATCCACTGCCATTAAAATCCAACCATAACTCACGATTCAATCGTAATTGATCCGGCGAAGGATTCGGGTCGCCGCGTTGCTGTTCTTGAAATGTCACGTGGGAATTTGTATTCACCCTGAAAGCTGGATAATTTTGCCATTCTTGTGGGACTCCTGATGATGCCGGATCAATTCCCTGTAAACCGAGGACTTGAACCATACGCAAATGGGGTTGTGATTTAAAACTCCAAATTTCATTATCCTGTACAAGAAAATTGGGTATCAAATGATGCACCGGATTGATAAAGCGTGATGTGATGATTATTGAAAATTTTCCTGTGCGAACATGCAGTCGTATAGTGTTGTTTTTATCTAGCTGAATCGGTACAGGACTATTGATGGACATGACAATGGCTTGATCAGGTAATACATGATTCAAAACTTCTTCTCGACTGTTTCCTGAAACTGAAAGCTGCAAATGATGGGTCATGGTCATGGGAATACAATCAGTAATAAGTCTGTACATCCTGATATGCATACGATTTCCCGAAGGCCCTTTGGCGTGTCCGGTACGCAGCCATAATCGATGATCTTTGGAAAAGTATGGATCATGTATTGTCTTACCCTCAATTTTTAGGGTTAATAATCCAACTTGTGGGGGAATATAAATTGATTCTGGCAGGCGGTCATACAAAAAGCGGCCAGATATTTCAAATGGTCCTTCAGGTAACAACACTGCCGGGTGATTTTTATATGGAATCACAGCACGTGCAGATTGTTTATAATAAATGTCATCAGGCCAGCATCCATTTTGTCCTGGAAGTACAACATATTGCGATTTAAATACGATGCCTTTCAAAGAAAAGTGGCTATTGGTCTTTTTAAGGTCAAGCTCTAGATGAGATATCCATACACAGTGGCGCTTTTGATCATCATGATATTCAAATGGGCAATTGTATTCTTTGTTATTGTGCAAAACCCAATCTTTCCAAGGCTTAAGAATATCTGGTGTATAAATTTCTTGAATCGCTTCTACAGGTATTGCATTTATAATCAGGCTGATACATACCCATGTGAAAATATTTTGAAATATTGATATATGTTTCATAAAATATCTCTTAGGAAAACTCGAAAAATAAGTTCCCCATTTACTTATGTGCCAGCCCGATGTAGGGGCGAACCTTATGTTCGCCCTCGAACTAATAACGCTTTCGTTCCTATGTACGATGGGCGAACATAAGGTTCGCCCCTACACTGGTCGATCATATTCAAGATATTGCGCCTTGACTTCCATCAAACAAATGTCCAGGCGCATCTCGGGAATGCATACTTATTTGAGATAAACACTTTATTTTTGTCAACAAATTTTCACCCCAAGAACCATCTGTCCATTCCACAGAACGTGATGGTTTGGCCATAACATCCAGTCCGCCATATTTCATGGCATCAAAGGCCATGCGAAAGCTTTCTTCATCTGTAAATGCAGAGACAAAAACAATTGGAATTTGATTATTACGAACAATTTTTTCAGTCACATCAATGCCATTCATATCTGGAAGTATGATATCCATTGTAATTAAATCCGGTTGAAGTTCCTGTGCCATCCGGATCGCATCTTTTCCTGTTTTCGAAATTCCCAAAACTTCAATCCAGGGATCTTTGCTAATAATATTTTCAAGAAACAGGCTTTCTGTTGCCGAATCTTCAACAATCATTACACGAATAATTCGGGATAAAGAGAAATCAACTGAATTCTTGGGAAGTTGAACAATAACCCGTGTTTCATTATCCCTACTTTCCAAATCAATACTGCCTGAGTGCATTTGAACAATCATTTTTGCTGAATATGTCCCCAAACCCATCCCGCTTTCCTTACCATAAGTTGAATACTTTTCAAAAAAGTTTTTTCGAATATTCTCAGGAACAGTCCCAACGTTTTCAATGATAATTTGATCCTTTTGCCCATGATGCAGGTATATGGTAATGACCTCTTTTTCAGGAGATGCTTCAATCGCATTCTTGATGAGATTCGCCATCATGGAATATATCAAGAACTCTTCTCCATGAATAATAAAACGCTCAAATGAATAAGGCTTGCGATCATTTATTTTAATACCAATAGTCAGCTCCTTGATCTCCAATATTTCTTTTAATTCAATTTTGATTTTTCGAATCGTATTCAGCAAATTGACATTTTGCGGCATAAAATTATACGATCCCCGCTCCATTTTACACAGATTCAATGACATGTTCACAATGTTGAGCATGTGATACCCAGAATGTTCAATAATTTCAAGATATTCACGTTGAATATCATTTATTGGACCATCCTCTATGATTAATTGGGGAAGATTGATAATACCATTGAGGGGTGTTTTTAAATCATGACGAGAAATGGCTTCAATGTCTTCACGTAATGATGCGATTTCGAGAAGTTCTTTATTCTTTATTTCCAGTTCTCGACGGGCATTCATCAATGATAAATGGGTGCGAACTCTCGCTTTTACCACAGGCGGACTGATAGGTTTTGCAATATAATCCACTGCACCCAGTTTAAATCCTTTTGTCTCACAAGAGGATTGATCTTTGACTGTGATAAATATTATCAGAATATCTTTTGTTTCAGCATTTTGTTTTAAAGTTTTGCAAACAGTATAACCATCTATTCCAGGCATGATGATATCCAAAAGAATGAGATCCGGTTTTTTGACAATTGCCAGATCAATCGCACGTTCTCCATTGGTTGAAAAAATGACATTATAGTCTTCCTGGAGAACTTCATTGAGAATCTTTATATTGGCAGGTTCATCATCCACAATCAGGATGGTTTGTTTTTCTTTTCCAGATTGTTCTTTATTCATTGTGTTACCTTAATTGAATGTTTAAATCTTCTGCCATGCGGATTAAAATCGTTTTTGCGTGATCGAAATCCAACGAATTAATAGATTCTGACAACGTTTCCATATCCGACATTGCTCCGATTCGTTGTTTAATGTCCTCAAAGATCAGCGTTGCATTCATATCATGATTGTTTAAACATTGATAAAGATTTTGAAGTTCATTTTTCAAGTCTTCTTTATTCAAAAGTTTTCCATGTGTTGGTGTTGGGTGTTGATCTTCGTTGATTATCATAATACGATTTAATGTTTGTGCATCATTAACAACATTGTTAAAGTCCTGCTCAAGTGCAGATACCAGATCCAGACATGATTGTTTATTGTGTTTCAACGCACTTTTTTCCAACTGATGTGCAACATCCAACAAATCAAAAGCTGAAAGATTACCTGCAACCCCTTTTATGGAATGAGATAATTCATAAACTGTTTTATATGCTCCAGAATGAATCGTTTCTTTGAGTTTCTCAGGATATGCTTTATGTGACAAACAAAAGTCCTGAAGAATAGTGTTAAATAATTTCAACCGCCCGCCCAAACGAAAAACGCCTTCTTCAATGTTGATATATTTTAGCGATTTCATTGCTGCGTCCAATGGATCATTCTGAGACGATTCATTCTTTTTGGGCTGCACAGTAGTAATCTTACATGAATTCCCAAGCCATCGAGCGAGCACAGTAAACATTTGTTTTGGCTGAATGGGTTTAGAAATATAGTCATCCATTCCAGACTGCAAACATTTATCTTTATCCCCAGACATGGCATGAGCGGTCATGGCAATGATTGGAAATGTACGATACGATTTTTCATACATGGCATTGATTGCATGGGTTGTTTCGTATCCATCCATTTCTGGCATTTGAATGTCCATGAGGACAGCATCAAACATCAATGTATTTGCATCAATTTTTTGCTTAATTATATCAAGTGCCTTGCATCCATTGTCTGCTATAGTAACATGAAATCCCTCCTGTGTCAAAATTTCTGAAGCCACCTGTTGATTGATATGGTTGTCTTCAACCAGTAAAATTGTCTTATTTTGAAAATCGCATATGGAATTTTCATTCTCATTTTTGATGGGTACTGAATTTTCTTTGATAGGTACTGAATTCTCAGTAATATTTGTATCTGACTGGAATTGTTTTTTAATGGCTTGGAACAAAATTGATGGTGAAATTGGCTTTACAATTACATGCGCAATAATGTCCTGCTCTGAGCTTTCAATTACACAATCCCGACCATAAATGGTGTCCATCAAAATGACAGGGGGATAATTTGATCTCATACGATCTTTTATTTGTCTGGCAAGATGCAACCCATTTGTGTCAGATATCTGATAATCCATCAGAATTAAATCTATTTGGGAACCATCATCATGTTTGTCAAGCCATTGAAAAAAATCCGCTTCGCAGGAGAATAGATCGATTTTCAGGTTCAAGTGTTTGAGCATATAAAATAAGATATTGCGACAGGTCTCATTATCGTCGATAACGACAACGTGTTTTAATTGAAGATCCATTGGCGTTATAGATTGACTTGCCAGGGTATCCAATTGAAACAAGCAGGTAAAGGAAAAAGTGCTGCCTTCGCCATATGTACTGCTTGCCATAATTTTACCATCCATCATTTCTACCAATCGTTTACAAATTGTCAGTCCAAGTCCAGTTCCGCCATATTTTCGAGTGGTGGAGGAGTCTGCCTGAGAAAAGGGCTGGAACAAGCGCTCAAGTTGTTCTTCAGTCATTCCAACACCTGCATCTTGCACTGCAAAATCTAGACTGACGCTGTCAGTTTTCTTTTTTTGAACAGATATTGAAATGATAATCTCTCCCTTATCAGTAAATTTAATGGCATTACTCAACAGATTAATCAATATTTGTCCAAGGCGGAGCGGATCGCCAATGAGAAAATTGGGCACATCTTGATCAACAGAAAAAATGATTTCAATCTGCTTTTCATCCTGTTTCATGCAGAACATATTTGTCAGATTTTCCAAAACATCAAACAAATTAAATGGAATAGATTCCAAATCCAGTTTGTGGGCTTCAATTTTTGAAAAATCCAAAATATCATTGAGAATGCCCAATAGGGATTGTGCCGACTGGTCTATTTTAAAAAGATAGTCTTTTTGATGATCTGTCAACTGTGTTTTCAAAGCCAAGGCATTTAATCCAATAATTGCATTCATGGGCGTTCGAATTTCATGAGACATGTTTGCTAAAAAATTACTTTTTAAACGATTGGCTTCATCCGCACGTTTGGCCAATTGTTCTGCTGCAATCCGCGATTTTTGAAGTTCAAATTCGATTTGTTTCTGCGAAGTAATATCTACAATAACCCCAATCAAACCTTGAAGCGACTTATCTGTGTTAAAAAATTTTGCAATATGACACACCACATTTCTTTCTGGTTGATTGGGCATGTGCATTTCCATTTCATAAACCTGTCTGATATCAGCACTGTTTAAAAACAACTGCTCTTTAAAATGAAACACTTCCGCCACTTGCGCAGGTAGAAAATCAAACAAACCATAACCAATAATCTCTGATGCTTTTTTATTAATAAAACGACAAAAGGCTGTATTGGTCAGTTGATATTTTTCATGAATGGTTTTAAAAAATACAGGCAAAGGAACAGAATCTACAACAGTTTGAAGGAATATCCTTTCACGTTCGACGGCTTCCTCCGCCTTTTTACGCTCAGAAATATCTCGAATCACCCCGACAGTACCCACATATTCTTTTTTTTCTGATTGCGAATCAATTCCCGAAATACCTGCACTGTTGACCTCCACAACAATGAAATCATCAGACAATGAATTAATCTCACCAGTGGAAACTGTTTCACCGGATTTTGATTTCAGACGAACCTCAAGGCCAGTAGTTATGCGGGAACCGGAACGTCGTTCATCAAATAGTTTTGGCTGCGGTCGTTTTACATTTTTGGGAATTTTTGACAATACCTTATCTCGACTGACTTCATCAACATCATCAGGGCAAAGAATTTTACTAAAATGCTTACCAATCAAATCTTCCTTTTCATAGCCCAACCTTCGAATGGCATTATTGATAAATGTGAAATAACCATTTGCATCAATTCGATAAACAATATCCGGAATCGTTAATACAAGAGACCGAAAACGATCTTCTGATGCTGCCAGTGCGCTGTTGTTTCTTCTAAGTTCTTCATTCAGAAGATTTAGCGCCATTTGTTTGTCTTTTAATTCTGTATTCTGAAGCAATGAATTTTCATAGGTACTCATCAATAGATTTAAAACTTGATTGCGTCCTGCTGTAATGGTATGCCCTTTCCCCATAAAATTAATTGTAACAGGCGAATCTGACGTCCCATCAACATTATTTTCTATCAAATGGTGATTGGATAAAAGGAATTCAACTTTGGACAATAAAAAAGATTCTTTGTAAGGTTTTGTTACATAAGCATCAGCTTTTGCATTCAGGCCATTGATAATATCTTCTGGATCGTGAAGATCTGTTAAAAGCAGCACAGGAATGTGCTGTATTGTGGGATCATTTTTGATATGACTGCACATTTTGAAGCCATTCATGACAGGCATGGTAACATCACTGATAATTAAATCAGGTTCTTTTTCATTTGCAAGGTCAATCCCCACTCTTCCATTTTGTGCTACATGCGTCAGATAATGATTCTCATGTAACAGTAGCTCAAGCTTTAATGCTTGTGTTGGGCTGTCTTCGACTATTAATATTTGAAATGCCATTTTTGTTAATTTTTTATAACCATCGTTAATTATGAGGCGAACATATTGGCGTTAGCCTGCTATGGGCTTTAATGTTTTGATCTATCAATTCAATATATATACCAGAAAAAACAACGTTGGACAATCATAGTTATTATTAATATATCGGAAAAACAAAATCCTGATTTATATTGGTTCAAGTGCAATGCCGCTTGCTAACGCGCGCGGCTCTGAAATTTTCGGCAGCTTTTAATCTGAGCCGCGCGCGTTAGCAAGCGGGACTGTACTTGAAGCAAATATCAAACAGGCTTTCCGAAATTGCACAAAAGTTAGGCTAATCTAAAATTTGCCTGAAGGGCACTATGTTCTGAGGAAGAAAGATTATTCAAATGGTCTGAACCTGAATTGGGTAGATTATGAGTATTATTAAAGGGGCGTATCCAGCGGATGGGGGAAGCAAAGTTCATTTTCGTCAGCCAGATAGGTCAGAAACCAGGGTATTGTATAAGTCCTCATTAAAACCAATGATGTACATATTCTTAACAAACAATGCAGGGACTCTAAGATTGCCACTGCGCCCAATGGCTTGTTTCAATATGCGATCTTTATCATCAATTTTTGGATTCCAGGTTTGAACTTTTTTTCCTGTAGCAGTAATTATTTTTTTGGAAGTTTTCAAAAATTGCCATGCAGATTCATGATCATATTGAACCTTTCTTGCATCTGTTTTATTTTCAATGACTGCGTTATTGGCAGCAAGAAACTCCTGCGCTTTTTTTGCTGACTGTCATCCTTTTCTGAGGTATGCCCAATCAATGTTCATATTTTTCTCCTTGATACATGGCTACGTCTCTACAAGCAAGAAACATAAGCATGTTATTTTCCAAGCTTTCCTAAGGAATGCTCGGAAAATAACATGCTCATTTTTCATGGTCGTACAAAAAAAAAGGTCGTGTAGAGACGTAGCATGCTACGTCTCTACAGTACAATTACCTCAAAACGAACAATATCAAATAATGGGGAAGTTATTTTCAGAGCATTCCTAAACCCCTAATACCGAAATTGTTTAATCATTTGATTTAACTTTTCTGCCAGCGAACTTAATTCAGTAGAACTTGAATTAAGTTCAAGGCTGCTTGCATTGCACTCATTTGCAGACTGATTTAACACAGCAATATTTTGCGATATTTCAGAACTTGCAGCAGAAACCTGCGAAACATTTGAAGAAACCTCTTGAATGCCGATGGATGCCTGAGAAATATTTTCAGCAATTTCCTGAGTTGCAGCGCTTTGTTCTTCAATAGCAGCTGCTATTGTACTCACATAATCATTAACTTCCTGAATAACCGATGAAATCTGATCAATTTCATCAACTGCATTTGTGGTGGATTTCTGAATACTATTAACTTGCAGTTTAATTTCGTCTGTGGCAGAAGATGTTTGACGTGCCAATTCCTTGATCTCATTGGCAACCACAGCAAAACCTTTCCCGGATTCACCAGCTCTTGCCGCTTCAATTGTAGCGTTTAAAGCCAACAGATTGGTTTGCTCGGCAATTTCTGTGATTGTTTCAGTAATGCTATTAATTTCCTTGGCAACTGTGCCTAATTTATTAACGATCTCAGTAGTGCTCTTTGCTTTTGTAACTGCACCTTCAGCTTTTACTTTTGCACGGCCAGCCTGTTCAGCAATTTCATTGATGGTTGCGTTCATCTCTTCAGCCGCTGCAGCAACAGTGCTGGAATTAGTTGATGCCTGTTCAACAGCAGCAGCAACTGAATCCATATTACTGCTCATTTGCTCTGCTGCGGCTGAAACACTGTTTGATCTTTGAGATGAATCATCTGCACCTTGACATAATTGATGCGATACTGATGATAGCTCTGTTGATGATGAAGACAGTGTTTCAACGCCGCTGGCTATTTCTTGAAACATTGTTTTCATGTTTTGCACCATTTTATTTAAGGCATTGGCCAATGTGCCAATTTCATCTTTATTTGAATTATCTAAATGACCAGTCAAATCGCCTTTGGATATTTGATTGGCGAAATTTACACCTTTAACAATCGGTCCGGTCAAGGATTTTGTAATGATAAAGACCAACACAATTCCAATAATTAATGAGACGATCAACGTAATAATGGTGGTGTTTTTTGCATGACTGGCAGCATCAAGCATAATTTCATCAGTCATAATATTTTTCCGCGCTTCACGTCTGATTTTCGTAAGCAGTTCTTGTACGTCATGTAATGCAGGAACTGTTTGGCTTGCAAATATTTTAATCGCTTTTTCATATAGGTTATCCTCATTTTCTTGCCAATGAATCAGGGCATCAATTCTTTTGAGGCATTTCTCAGCATAGGGTTGTGTTTCATTTACAAAGTAAGCCACGGCTTCTTTATGTTTACTCTGCTGAATTAATGATTGTAAAATCTGACCGCTTTTATGCAAAGCATGATGCGGTTCGACCAATTGATCAATCAGTTCTGCAAAAACTTTGTCCTTTTGTTTTCGTTTTTGAACATTCTCAGAAAATATCCATTGACCCAGTTCACACTTTTTATGATCAAGCTCTATTCCCAATGTTTTTTTGGAATGATCCAACAAGACATCTTTGGCAGTATTGATCCAATTCAAATGATCAATTTTTTTTTCATGCAAAAAATGTCCTAAATGCAAATCCACTTCACGATAGTTCTTCTCAATTTCAATGGCAGAATGATGAAGTTTTTTATGAGGCGCTTCAATTGCATCGAGCAAGGGGGCAAGCGAAGGCACAAGTTTTTCTGCTCTTTTACGTCCCTCGCCATGTAACCATTTGCCAAAAGAACATTTATTATCATCTGTTTCAATGTTTAGCGAATGAACAGTTTCATCAGTAAGTAATGTATTGAGATCATTTACCCAATTAAGATGATCCACCTCTTTTTGAGCCAATAATCCATCCAATTTATTGCCATTGATGACCATTTTTGCGTTGTTAACAATATCACTGATATCAGTAATACTTGTAATACCATTCAATATAAGTATTGTCAGTATTACGCCAAAACCTAACGATAATTTTGTACCAATTTGTAAATCCTTCCAATTCATTTTGTGTTTTCCTCCTTGATTGTTATGACTGAAAAGAAATGTATGTAGTATCAGTCTTAGGAATACTCGAAAAAAATAAGTTCCCCATTTACTTATGTGCCATCCCGATGTAGGGGGCGAACCTTGTGTTCGCCCTCGAAAAATAAGTTCCCCATTTACTTATGTGCCAGCCCGATGTAGGGGCGAACCTTGTGTTCGCCCATCGTACATAGGAACGAAAGCGTTATTAGTTCGAGGGCGAACATAAGGTTCGCCCCTACATCGGGCTGGCACATAAGTAAATGAGGAACTTATTTTTTTGCATTCCTTAAAATGGTTTACAGTTTTTGTAGCCCATGTTTTTGGTATTCGTGCGGATGGTAGAACATAGTGCCCTTCAGGCAAATTTTAGATTAGCCTAACTTTTGTGCAATTTCGGAAAGCCTGTTTGATATTTGCTTCAAGTACAGTCCCGCTTGCTAACGCGCGCGGCTCAGATTAAAAGCTACCGAAATTGTCTGAGCCGCGCGCGTTAGCAAGCGGTATTGCACTTGAACCAATATAAAGCAGGATTTTGTTTTTCCGATACATGAACCTTATGTTCGCCTTCCGAACAAAACCAAGAACGAACCTATATCCCAATCAATCAATTTACATAATACATAAAACGAAAGATGTAAAGTTTTAAATATATTAGAAAAGCTCTGAAAGGGGCGTATGTTTAAGTTAGGGTAAAATGTTGTCTCAAGCAAAAAAAACAAAACCCAACCAATGTCCGAAACCAATGTAGGGGCGAACCTTATGTTCGCCCTCTAACAGAAATTGATTAGAGCATTCCTAAACAACTGACGATGGAAAAAATAACATTTTATACAAGTTCAATGCATACCGATCTGTCATACTCGCAATCACATCTGCCACCTGTCGTTCATTGGGATGACAATTGTCCGGACAAGATGCCATCTCCAAATCATGTGCAGTTTGATGAAAAATATCTGGATGATCCAGCAGATGACAGTACAATTTTGAGACAATGGATTTGGCTTTTACAAATTCATTATGCACACGATCTGATCGATAAACATTTTCATATAAGAACTCCCTGAGCGTTTGCATTGCTAAAAGGCATTCTTTGCTCAGAATTAACTTAAGTTTGTTATCTTTTTCAACACTCGAGTAAACCAGATCTTTGATCATTGTAGTAATACGTTCCGAATGCGTTTTGCCAAATACCTTAACACAACTCACAGGAATTTGATTGCGGTGAATCACCTGACTTCGAATGGCATCATCAAGGTCATGATTTAAATAGGCCATGATATCTGCAATACGAACGACCTGGCCTTCAATAGTGGTGGCACAGTCTTTCTTTTCCGAAGGAACAATCTGACCATATCCTCCTTTGGAATGTTTCATAATGCCATCTTTAACTTCATAGGTCAGGTTCAATCCTTTTCCATGATTTTCTAATATATTGACAACTCGAATGCTTTGTTCGTTATGGGAAAAATGTTCAGAAAAAATTTCCTTTAGGGCTGTTTCACCGCCATGTCCAAAGGGTGTGTGCCCCAGATCATGCCCCAAAGCAATGGCTTCAGTCAGGTCTTCATTTAGACGCATGGCACGGGCAATCGTTCTGGCGATTTCAGCAACCTCAAGCGTATGTGTCAGTCGGGTTCGGTAATGATCTCCCAAAGGCGATAAAAAAACCTGGGTTTTATGCTTGAGTCGTCGAAAGGCATTGCTGTAAACAATGCGATCTCTGTCTCTTTGAAATGGGGTTCGAATAGGACAAGGGGCTTCATCAATGGTTCTTCCCCTTGTTTGATCGCTTTGACATCCATAAATAGAAATAAAGGATGCTTCACGTTTTTGAAACAATTCTCGTATAGTCATGCAGTTTATTCCGGATAGCCTGTAATACGTCGAATTTGATCGTACATTGGTTTTAGATGTTGATACATACGCTTGTATACAGATTCATACAGTTGGTCATAGATGTGTTGATTTTTATCTATGGGTTCAAATCGTTTTCCAGGGCGAACCATTTCTTTGATTGCAGATTCAAAGTCCGGAAAAAAATTCAATCCAACTGCGGCATCTATTGCAGCCCCGAGACCGGATGTTTCGTACAAATGGGGCCTTTCAGCCGGTATACCAAACATATCCGCAGTAATTTGCATGGCAGTATCACTTTGGGAGCCTCCGCCTGAAACACGCAATTTTTCCAAAGGAATACGTGTTCGATTGACAATACGTTCTTTTCCCTCTCTTAGCGCATAAGCCAAACCTTCCAGAATGGAACGATAGAGGTGGGCACGCGTATGGACATCACCAAAACCAATAACAGCTCCTTTGGCTTCAGGACCGGGAAATTTTACGCCCGGAGACCAGAATGGTTGAAGAATTAATCCCATAGAACCTGCAGGAATGTCTTGAATCATCTGATCAAATAATTTTTCTACCGGCACCCCACTTTTTTGGGATTGATTTTTTTCAAAATGTCCAAACTCTTCCATAAACCAGCTTACCATCCAAAAGCCTCTCGATATTTGTGCTTCAATAGAATAGCAGTCAGGAACTGCTGATGGATAAGGTGGAATCAGTCGTGTATGTTCGGTATATTGATTGTGAGTGACGTTGATCGTGGCTGTCGTGCCAAAACTCAGGCAGCCAATTGATGGGTCAATCCCTCCTGAACCTAATATTTCGCAAGCTTTATCTGCAGCTGCCGCCACAAGGGGTAAGCCTTCTGGAATACCTGTCACTGCTGCTGCTCTTGATGTAATCTGTCCCAGAATATGGCCAGGCGGATATAATGTGGGGAGCATATCAGGCGTCACAGGCAAATGTTTCCATTGCCAGCTCCATGATGGCGCCCATTTCAAGCTTTTGTAATCAAATGGGATAAATCCGACCTGTGCACCAATGGAATCGACAAATTTATCAATAAGGCGATGGATTAAATAGCCTGATAGGAGGAGATATTTATGGGTTTGATGCCAGATATCCGGTTCATTGACATAGATCCAATTGGCTTCAGCTTCCTTTACAAAAAAATCAATGGTTTGTGATGCGCCCAGTGCTTTAAATATCATTGCCCAAAGGGGATGTGTGGATGGGGGGGTGTTAATTTTTCGTTGATCAAGCCACAAGATCGCCGGTCGCAATGCTTTACCCGAGTGATCCACATTCACCACTGTTCCACGCTGTGTTGTTACTGATACACCCGCAATTCTTGTTTTATCAATTTTTGATGTCTGCCATAATGTTTGACATGCAGTGCAAAGTGATTCCCAATATTTTTCTGGAGGAAGTTCTGCCCAGCCCGGTTCAGGTGAGTAATAGGGAGGTTTGAACTTTACCTGTTCTTTTGCCAACAGATTGCCGCTCAGATCAAAAATTAGGGCCCGAAGGCTTTGAGTACCATTGTCAATTGTCAGTAGTAAGTCTTTTGTCATTTCTTTTTCCAGCTTTGTTAAAAGGGCACACCATGTGCCTTTTGCCAATGTGTCAGATACTGTTTCTTCTCAGTTTCCCAGCGATCTTCATCCCAATCCAAAACAGGCGCACAAAGAGATTGTATTTTGTCCAGATATTTTTTACCCCCTTCTGGCATCAGCAAACCAATTCTTACTCTACGAAGCATAATATCAGATAAATGTCGTATATGTTCTTTGACAGCAACATAAGGCAATTCGGCCCAAAGTGTATGCGTACCGGGTATATGGCAGAGCGTATCTTCTGTCGCGCGCGAGAGAATTTCTGCCACTTTGCTGCCATATCTACCGCACAAGCGTTGAAAACCATCCTGTGAAATTGATGAAGGTTTTTTTATGGAATCGTCCGGTTTTGTAAATACAGCCTGGCCTTTCTTCTCTGTTGAGAACGTTGAAAGAAATGGACGTGCGGCGTTCAGGGCATCCCATGCCAGAAGGCGAAATGTTGTCAATTTTCCGCCAGTGATCGTAACAAGCCCTTTATCTACCCATACCACATGCTCTCTGGATTCTTTTGATGGATCCTTTTTATGCGCACTTAATACCGGTCGAATCCCTGCAATTGAAGCAATACAGTCTGACTCCTTGACATTAAGATCAGGGAATCGTTCATGTACAGCGGTCAGTAAATAATTGGCTTCATCTTTTGTAATAAAAGGTTCCTGTTGTAAACTCCTGTCAAAATCAACATCAGTGGTGCCAAATAAAACAGCACCCTCCCAGGGAATTGCAAAGACCGGACGCCTGTCATCAGGATGTTCAAAACTGACTGCTTCTTGAACAGGTATTTTACTCAAAGGAAATATTAAATGACTGCCACGAAGGGGTCTTAAATGCAGTCCTTTCTGGGGAGATGGATGAAGGTGTTCTGCCCAGGAACCACTGGCATTGATGATTGCTTTTGTATGAAGTGTTTGCGTTTTTGAGGTTTCGGTGTCTTCAATAATCAATCCTGAAACGTTTCCCTGATTATCTCGTAGAATTTCTGTTGCTTTCGTATAATTTAAGGCTGAAGCACCATTCTGGATAGATTCATCAAGAACCCGAAGTACCAGGCGCGCGTCATCAACCTGAGCATCAACAAAACGAAAGCCCCCAATCAGATTTGTTTGCCTGATACTGGGGACCTTTTGCATAAAATCCTCACGAGAAAAATACTCATGTTGTTTTTTCCAGGCCAAAAGATCATAAACGCTGAGTCCAATTTCAATTAACCAGCGGCTGACACCATGATCACTGTAAACAGGCATCAAAAAACCAAGAGGATCTACCAAACCAGGCGCTTCAGAAATTAAACGTTCTCGCTCAACCACAGAATGAATGGTTAAAAAAATACGCCCTTCTTTAAGATATCGTAAGCCACCATGAACCAGTTTTGATGAACGACTCGACGTGCCCCAGGCAAAATCATTTTGTTCTACTAATAGTACTTTTAGGTTCATGCGGGCAGCCTCACGAAGAATTCCCGCACCAGTAATGCCGCCGCCTATTACAACTAAATCCCAATTCGTTTGCGTTATCATAATTTTCTTTCTTGGTTTTTTAGATTATTATCGTGATACTACAATCGGACAGGCCCTATAATGTGGACCGGTCCGATTGTATTGGGAAAGATTATAACTTATGATAATTTGTCTAAAAAGGTAGAATTGATATCAACTTAAAACGCATAGTTAACTGTTGCACCCGCTGCCCAGACTTTCATATTCGCTTTATACGTGACCATCTGATCATAGGCTTCTGCATCAAGATCGGCTTCGTATAAGAATTCGTAAGATGCTGTCATTGGTTCATTTTCTGTTCCATAAGCTGCACTTTCACGATCTTCAGATGTAATATACTGAAAAACTGTGTCTATTGTGAGTTTTCCCAAATTGAACCCAAGTCCTAAGGAATACACTGATTTGTTGACATCAGAAGATCCAAAATCAAATGTATCATCCGGTACAGGTGATGGATCAAAATAATATCCACATCGGAACGTAATAAAATCATCAGAAACCCATTCAAAACCGAAACGAAGCTGACTGGTATCTACCCAGTCACGCGTAAAATTTTCGTTCTCACGATTATCCAAAAGTTTTGGCGAAAGATGCATGGAATAACCATCAATAATGTTCCATCGGGTCCACACATAATCAATCATAACTGAGACCTCTTCAGATGGCTGTAATCGAATACCAAATTGAAATTGGGGTGGATTATCAACTTGTGTCTCACCATCAACATTCGATAAAATCGGGTTTCCAGCATCTGTAGTGCCATAATAGCCCTTAAGGCCTTCCAGTTCGACAGTACCCTTAACTTTGACATCTGCGCGGCTTCGATATGTTGCTCCCAGTGTTATCTTATCTGAAAGCCGGTACATGACACCAAGATTAAATGAATAGTTAAAAGGATCCAATAATTCTGCAACAATTTTTTTACCATCAGCGTCGATAGCGGCTTTGACTTTATATTGAAGATTTGAATTATTTCGAACCAATGTTGCATATTGCTTATTCAATGCATTTTTAACTTCAGGTGGCACATAAAAAATACGTTCCGCTTTTACTTCAGTTACGCCAATGGAAATTCCAAAACCAACAGACAACCTGTTATTTATCATGTACGCAAGTGTTGGTGTAGCGGCAATTCTGGTAAAACTGCCAAAAGTAGAGTTATATGCGCCAGGATTGTTTGTTTCTGGCCAATATGCAGAGGCCCCAAAGGGTGCATAAACTGCAAAGCCTGCTACTAATTTTTTGCTAATGGGATATGCTGTCGCAAAATGAGGTGCAGGAACAATTCGTTCCTTGTTTGAAATATCAGTAAACCCATTAAGCCCCTCATTTTGCATAGCACTTTCCCTATCATAAACTTTAAATACTCCCCCTTCAACATGAAAATTATTTACCTTAATTGATGGATACGCAATATGAGCACCATTAGAAACTGTAGTACGATCTATTTGCGTTAATCCAGATGGGTTGTAGTAAATTGCAAAGGGATCATCTGCATAAGCACAATATGCACCTCCCAATGCTGTGGCTTTTGATCCCAGACCCAGTGTATCCATGAGTCCGGCAGTGGCAATGCCTGAACATGTAATCATGATCGCAATGCCTACCAAAAGTACTGACATACCTTTTTTCATCATCTCCTCCTGTTAAAAAAACATGATAATTTGAAAGTGTTACAATGCAGAACACCATTATTCTGCCAATTGCAACAATTAATAAAACATTCTAAATTTATTTTTTTTGTTTGCATTATGAATACAATGTTTTAATTGATGGGGAATTGTTTATGCATCGTTTTATCAATATTTTGTGAAAAATATCATTATTCATTTATAATTGCAAGCATCATGTTGATTTTTTTTACCAATCACTTGCCTAATAAGGCATCCTTCATTTCTTAGTTAACATTTTTACCAAAACCGAATTCCCCTTGAGGGTAGCCCTATAACCCCCTCATATGTTCAGGTTTGAGCGCTGCATGTTTTTCATTGGTCAGAATGTCATCAATCATATGAATCATTTGTTTCTTGTCTTTTTGAAGCGTGCCTTTAATGGGAAGGTAGTTCGATGCATGTGTGCCAACAAATTTCAACGGATCGGCTGTGATATTTTCAAATATCCATTTCATTTCCTGAAGGGTTTCAAGAGGATTAAGTAATTGAAATGTTCCTTTTTCCACTTGATGAAATAACACAGTTCCGGGGACAGGTGTGACAGTTAAGGCAGCAAGATAATGGGGTTTCATTGCATTACAAATATCTGCTGTTGCAAGGGCATGTTTCTCTGATGCAGGCCCCGGGCCAGCAATTCCCAAAAGTACCATTGCTGAAAGATTTATTCCAGCCTGTATCAAGTGAAGTCCTGCATCACGCATTTGTGCGGCATCTACACCTTTTTTTATCGATTTGAGTATGTCATCATCACCGGTTTCAACACCCAGATATGCTTTTGTCAGGCCTGCGGCACGTAACGCAGAAAGATCGGAAAGGGATTTTTGCAATGTGCTTGTTGGGCCAACATACACGCCAACATGACGTAAAGACGAAAAGGTTTGATATAATTCCTGTAAAAGCTCCAATAGCATATCGGTCGGTATTACAATGGCATCACCATCACATAAAAAGACCTTTTCCAAATCACCATAATGCGCTTTGGCCATTTGAATGTCTGTTTTTAATTCATCAAGGGGACGTATTCTGAATTGTTGATTTTTGTACATTCCACAAAAAGTACATTGATTATGGGAGCATCCGATCGTGCATTGCAATAAATAGCTATTGGCTTCACTAAAAGGTCTGAAAATATTTCCTGTATATCGCATTTAAATCCTCAGTATGGGGGCATTATTCATTCACTTTTCCATTCAAAAATGCGCCATATTTTCGATCTTCAGTCAATATATGATTAATAATCCAGTCTTTTAATAAATTTACGAAATTGACATCAATCTCCATTCGGTTTTCCTTAATTTTTTTCATGACCTCCAACGCTTCCCGAATGATACGTTTATGTTTTTTGTGATGCATGGAGACTTCTGGAAAAGCATATTCTTTCATCAAGGATTCTTCATCTTTAAAATGCTGCTTTGCCACACGAATGAGTTGTTCAAGTGTCTCAAGAAAAGCGGTCTGATCATTTGACTCAATGAGTTTATACAATTCATTGGCCATGTCCAAAAAGTGCATATGAACCTTGTCCATACTTTCAACCTGAACCGAATATTCTTCCCGCCAGCTGAACATGGGTCTATTTGTAATCTGTGGATTTAAAATGGACTTCATACGCTTATCATATATTTCAAAGAGTTTCCATCGCACAACAGGAATGTTAAGCAAGACCTTTCCAGGGATTCTCAAGAATTCAGCGTTTTCAGTGACGATTGTCTTAAAAAGACTGGACGTTCCAAACAAAACGCTTTCTTCACCAATAATACTACCTGTTGTCAATGTTTCATAGATCTGATCATCAAGAATTCTCTCAATGGAACCATGTTTAAGCATATAAATCGCATTATTATGTTCCAGTTTAATTTCCTGGTCTTTTGTAAACTGAACAACTTCAAGTTCTTGAGCAATCATGATCTGTGTGGGATAAGCAATGGCTTCACCAAATAACCATGTGTTTTGTAAGAATTCTCTGTTTTTAAGTTGTTCTATTTCTGCATACAATCCATTTCTTTTGATAAAATCAATATACAGGCTGCAAGGAATTTCAAGCGCCTGAACAAAATTAATTGCCCGATATGTTGCTTTACATTCTTCCTGGGATAAGGCAGACAATTCACCAATGATACCACCTGCTGATAGCATACTATAGCCTTCAGTTGGGGTATGTATGACCTCAACCTCACCGGTTAAGACCAGATAAATGTTGTGGTTAAATTTTCCCCCTTTAATGACAATTGTTTCTGGATTAAAGGTAACCAATGGATTATTTAGGATCATTCCAAGCTGATCAGCAGGTGCCTTGGGAAAATATGATTTTAGAAAATGAAGTGCATGCCGGCGCACATAGTCATGATGTGATGGAATCAAAACGTCCACCATACCAAATGGTGCTCCTGATCCAATTTCTTTTTGCTTATAGGTCAACTCTTTGGATGTATGGCTCATGATAATTTTCTGAGATAAATCATTTCGAAAATCACTTGCCACGCCGTGTATCATACCACCGCCAATGTCAATTTTTTTAATGTCTAATGGTTCCAGATAATGTTTGCAGACCTCATCATACCATTCTTGCGAAATGCCATTTGCATCAGGATCGTCAGTAATCATATTTTTTAATACATCCAGGGAAACAATATCAGCAAAGTGACCATATGTTTTATAACCATCTTTGCCAAGTGCACGAAAAATCAGAATACTGGTTTCAACAGGGTGGGGTGAAAATATGGGCTTAACTTCCAGGCTGTCAATACTATTCCATGCGTCAAATTCAAGGTCATGAATATCAAAATAATTGGAAAAATCCTCTTCTTCCATTGAAACCAGTGCACATAATTTTTTGGTTACTGAAGCCCGAACCAATGACGTGGCATAATATTTTAGGCGATGATCTGTATGCATCAGACTGGTTAGTCCGGAAAAATGATCATCATGGGCATGGGTATGGAAGATTCCTTCAATTTCATTTACACCAATACCCAATGCTTTCAAACTATAAAGGATATTTGGCCCGGTATCAATCAGATAAATTTTTCCCTGAAACATTAGAATTGAGGACATTGTCGGGCGATTGACATCCCATCCATCGCCCTGACCCGAATGAATTACTGCAAAGTATTCACGCTTAATGTGATGAAAATCCAAAGTATACGATGCTTCATACATCTCTAAAGGTTTCAAGTTTAGGTCTACTGTAACAGTTTCATCTTGATATTGAAATTCAAATACATTGAGTTTCACGCGTTTGACAAACACATTGTTGCGTATTTCAACAGGGTCTTCACCAATGATACGACTATCAAGCAACGCTTCAGTATTTCGAATACTGCCAAAAGCAAATTTAAGCTTTAATCGCATCATATCTTTAGTTTTTTCAGGCGTTATCCCTGCATCAAGAATTTCGCTTTCGGAAATCAATCCATAGTTTCCCCGATAAATATATTGCATTTGGGCTTCAACTTGATTTTCAGAACCAATTAACATGGGTTTGTCACCTGTGTTATTTGGGTGATTGGGTATAATCATTCCCTGAAAATAAAGCATTTGTAAAACAGGAAATTCAGCCATATTTGCAAAACCACCATTTTGAAGCATAACATCAGAGAGCAATATGACATTTGGACCTGTTTCAAATGAAACGCCTTTTTCTTCGCGAATAACAATCAATCCTCTCTTTTTCATATGTTTCACGCTGTCAGCCGGACAACCACATAATACATAAATATTTTCATCCGGTATTTCAACCCAGTAAACGCCCTTTGATACCTGGATTTTACCAATTTTTGTCATAATATGCTCCTTTTGTTATAAAAATATGACATTTTCCTTATCAAAGAAGAATGGTTAAATCAATAAAAAAAGATGGGGATTTTTGCAGGAATAACAGGCACGCGTAATCATTTGTTTTTTGATTCACAAGCGCAGTTTATTGTTTTTAATTTCCGATCTAATGTTCCAGAGATACTTATACTCTTTCCATCGTAACCTTCATATTCACTTTTGTAATTGACATCAACAGGATGTCTGGTTCGCCATCGGAACAGGGCATCTTCACCACATTTACAAACCTTTTCAGTGCCATTTTCATTCACGTAAACTTCAATAATGTTAAAATTTCTTTTGCCCCTGAGTCGGTATTGACCGCCTTCATTCTGGGGGTCAAAATGGATGACATGCTCATTGTCATTACTTCGATATTTCATTGAGTATACAAATCGAGCATTATGGATCGTTACTTTTCCACCGGCAGCGTATACAGCAGGGCAGCACATTAAAAAAACAATAATGATGCAAATGCGTTTTTGATACATTTGATATCCTCTAACTTCTTATTTGATTAGAATTATACTGATATTCATTCTCAAAAATATACAACATCTTATAATTAAATCATAGTCGCCTTGTTTCGACCTTCATGGAATTGTGGCATTTTGTAATATGCCTGTGGAACCACAGGTAATTTTTGTAAATTTTAATTGTGGTGTTTTCTGGAAATAATTGCTTATATTCGGTTGATGGAGCATTGGCCAGATTATTCATTGAAGAACTCCTTGATTCTGAAATATATTGGGCATTTGTAAAGAAAAGGATGATATTCATTTCCCGATGTGTCGGCCAAGTCGTTCTGACCTGACCAACATGTAAACAATTTTTTCAAACATTCCAAAACAATCAATGTTTAAATCTTTAGATGTGACATTGGTGTTCACATCTAAAGATTTGGAAAGGTAATACTGTTCTTATAATTGAATTTGCTATCCTTTATACTTCATTCGATTTTCACCCCAAAACTGTGCAGCCAGGGAAGGAAGCAGCAGAATGGCACCAAACATACTTAATAAGAACATGAATGTTAACAAGATACCAATATCAACTTGAAATTTCAATTCCGAAAAAATCCAAGTGCTGACGCCCACTGCAAGGGTAAAGCCGGTAAACATTACAGCGCTTCCAGTTGTTCTTAATGTTGCCAGATATGCCTGGTACAGGGTTAAGCCCTTTTTGAGATTTAATAATAATGGCGTAACAATATAAATACCATAATCAACGCCAATCCCCACACCAAGTGCTAAAATAGGCAATGTTGAAACTGTAAGACCAATTTGCAATAATGTCATTAACGCCTGAGCAAGAATAGATACAATAACCAGCGGCAAAATCACACAAAAAGTTGCAATAAGAGATCGAAATGTAATCAGGCATAAGAAAATAACAACACCATAAACCCATAACATCATTGGCGTTTGTGCAGCAGTAACCGCTTCATTTTTAGCTGCCATAACACCCACAGGACCTGTTGATAATCGAAATTTAAGTTTATCATTGGGATGTTCCTTAACATACTTTTTAACAGCATTAACAATGGTTTCGATTGTTTCAGCTTTATGATCCTTGGTGTAAATGATTACAGGTATGACAGAACAATCGCCATTTAGCAGACCAGAACCACTTTTAATTCTTGAAGTTGCCTGGGTCAGAACATATACATTTCTAGACATCACCCGCCATTTCATATTACCTTCATTATAGGCCGCATTGAACAACTTGGATATTTCAGGCAAACTGATTACCGAATGAACGCCCGGAATATTCTCCATATGCCAGTGAAATTCATCAATGTCTTTCATTGCATCATATTCTGTACATGCATTTTCATAGGCTTCAACAATAATTGAGATGGCGTCCACCCCAATGGAAAACCGCTCAGTGATCAATGCAGTATCCTTGTTATAGATTGAATCTTCATGCAAGGCCGGCGCGCCAGCATGGAGATCACCAATTTTCATTTCAAGGGCATATTTACACCCCAATGCTGCAATCACGACCGCAATTACGATGGCGATCATTCCTGATCGAGGTTTTGCAAGATGAGACAGGGGTTGCCAGATGCGATCATGCAATTTCAATGTTTTTTCATATTTAACTTTAAAAGCACTGCTGAACTGTAAATATGATAATAGAACAGGAAGCAGCACCAGATTGGTAAGAATAATTGAAGCAACGCCCAGACTGGCATTAATTGATAATTCTTGAATCATACCAATTTTGATTAATAGTAAGGTTAAAAAGCCCACTGTATCACTGATCAATGCAACGCTTCCAGGAATACATAACCTTCGGAAAACAGCACGTGCCGCTTCATATGGTGTCATGCCGCTGGAAACATTGTTACCCATGCCATTAATCATTTGCATACCATGACTTACCCCTATGGCGAACACAAGGAATGGTACGAGGATCGCCATAGGATCCATTCCAAAACCAACAGCATTGAGTAATCCTAACTGCCAAACCACAGCAACCAATGAACAAATAACAGGCATTATCGATAATCGTGCAGATCGACAATATATGTATACAAGACAAAAGGTGATTATAATAGCCAGTCCGAAGAAAAATATAACGCCGCGGGTGCCATCAGCAATATCGCCGATCATTTTTGCAAATCCAATAATATGAATTTTGATATTGCCTTTTTGATATTTTCCCCGAATCAATGATTCAAGTTTTCGCGCAAACTCGATATAATTGAGACGTTCGCCGGTTTTTGGGTTGATTTCCTGAAGCTGCACTGATATCAACCCGCAGGAAAAATCGTTGGAAACAAGTCGTCCCACGATACCTGCTTTTATTGTATTTTTTCGAACCTGCTCAATACTATCTGGAACAGGCTTAAAATCAGCTGGTATGACCTGACCGCCTCTGAATCCATCTTCAACAACTTCAATATATCGGGTGCTGGGTGAAAAAATTGATATCACTTTTGAGCGATCTACCCCCTCAATGAAAAAGATTTCGTCATTTACACTTCGTATTGCCTTTAAGGCCTCCTCATTAAATATATCCCCACGAATATCTTCAACAGCCACTAAAATACGATTGGCGCCCCCAAAAAGCTCCTGATGTTTTAAAAAGGTTTTCATATAATCATGCTCAAGGGGAATATTTTTTTCAAATCCGGCATCAATACGTATATATGATGCACTCCACAGTAACAGGCAGGTACATATTAAAAAAAATGCGATGACGATTGGCCGGAAGCCAAAAAGTAATTTTTCAAAAAATTGGACAATCCTTTCCACGATGTTTATCTCCTCTATGAAAGTTTTATATAATGGCTATTTAATATCTTTCCCATCAAGCCCAATGTGTAATACGCCTTTTTCACCGACTGCAATCAAGTGATGGGGCGTTAATTCTGCAACTGATGAAAGGGCCACTCTGTCTGAACGAAGATTGACTTTGCAGTTACTTCCATCTTCATTGCAGATAATTGATACACCATCCATACAAACAAAAAACAAATCGCCGCTTGACAGTTGAATGCCGCAATTAACACTTGCCACATTTTTAGTTTCAAGTTTTTTCCAATTTGCGCTTTGATCAGAAGATATCCATATATTGCCGCGTAATCCAGATGGTACCATCATGTTATTGTTCGTAATAAATAGGCTAAAATACGATCCATTGTAGGGACGATCCAAAGCAGCCCATGATGCCCCCATATTGTTGGATCTTGCCAGAAATCCAGCTTCACCAGCCATATACAAAACTTCTTCATTAGTAAATGCGATGGTATTAAAATGTGGAAGTCCAAAATCAGGGTCATCTAAGGTTTCAAAATACTTTTCATTCCAGGTATCACCTCCATCTGTCGTATCCATATACATACCATAGGCGCCAACAGCAATGCCATTTTGTGGCGTATGAAACCAGATATCCATGAAAGGCTGCTCTTTTTTCGGTGCAAAAAATTGACGCGCCCATGATTTCCCACCATCGAATGTGGTCAGGATAATCGCATCATGTCCTACAGCCCAACCGCGTTTGCCATTTATAAAAAATACTGCTGTAAGCGTTGAACGTGTAGGAACTGTTGCCTGTGTCCATGTTTTGCCATCGTCTTGAGAGTAAATGATATGTCCACGTTCACCTACTGCTACAAAATTTGCATCATTTGTTTTTACAATATCCAGTAATAAAGATTTTTCAGCCAGAGGTTGATGGACAGCATAAAGAACATCGTCTTTGTCCTCAGCCCATGTCCATTCAAAGACACAAAAATTGAAAAATAAAAATAAAATCAAAGGAATTGTCCACCATTGATTTTGGCCTTTGACTGTCTTGTATAAGACATGAAATGCAAAGTTTGGCTTGATCATTAATGCCTGCCTTCCTGAAAAATAAAAAATGTCGAAGCTGTAAATTAAACAGCTATCGACATGATTGATGCGTAACAGGGGGTCAATCAAATCTAAGATATACTCAATACTATGAAACACTCAAAAATAACGTCCCATCCTACTGGTCTCGCCTGATCAATGTGTCTGATCTGTTGGCTGTCAGCAAATTGATGGATAAGTTATGTTCAGAGCATTACCAAATGAATTCAACCGAGAAGGCTCATGTAGAGTCGACGCATGCGACGTCTCTAGAGAACAAAAACGAAAATGAACATGAACATGTGTTAGAATGGAACATGCGGATACGTTCGCTAATATGAACGTATCCATTAACGCCCCTGAAAACACTGAGCATGTCAGTGTTACCGAATGCCTGTACGACGCAGTGCGCCTGAGGTAAAATTTCTTTTGGATAAAGACAATGTAAAATCAAACATTTTTTCTTCATTATCCAAGTTGGTAGCCAGATAGCGGCCTGCCTGTAAGTCATGATATACATCCAGGGTTGACCACAGAGTAGGAACTTCATAATAATTAACAGCATGTGCTAAAACAACACGCCACAGTTGATCGCGTGTGTCATACATTTCTGCTGCCATTGATGCCCAACTGTCTTCATCAAGATAAAACACACGTTTTTTATACAAATGCCTGATGCCCTTTTTTAAATTGGCTTCAACCACCCATACCCGATGACGTTCATAGCGAACAAGTTCCGGGTTGATATGACCGGGTTTTAAAATATCTGCATATTTAACCTTATTGCTATGCAGCTTATAGCAATTGTATGCAACCAGTTTTTCTTTTTTTCCAACCAGTTTCCACTCGTAACGATCCGGTGCGCCATTATAAAAATCCCAGTCGTCTGTCGTGCGTAATCCATCAGAAGCTGTTCCTGGATAGTCATAGGCAACATTCGGTGCCCGACGCACACGACGCAGACCTGTATTATACGTCCAGGCTTTACGCGGTGTTTTTACCTGATCAATATATTCATGGATCAAAAGGGCAGTACCAGCAAGACGTGCCGGGGATGTGATAATCTGCAAAAAATATCCAAAGATATTCTTTCTTTCAATTTGTTTTCTGGTCGCCTTTGGATCTGCATAAGGAAGTAAGATTGTCTCAACCATTTTCATGATGGTATAATCACCATTTCTAGTGGGTGCGGCCTGGGCACCATATTTACCAACACTATGGCCACGATAATGGGTAACATGGTTCCAGATGGCTTCTACGCCATTTTTTGGAATAGGAAATGGGCTGGTTCCTCTGGCACCTTTAAATCCATTACCACCTTCAACCAACTCTGCTGAAGTTGCATTTGCAATACATTCCTTATATGCCCACTCAGGACATGATGCTGTTCGATGAGTTGGATATACATTCATCTTGAATGTTTTGGGATAGGTCTTAAATAAAGCGATAACACCTTCAGTCAATAAATCTTTATATTGTTCATAATTATCCGCTGTGATCGTAAATAATTTTTTATCCTCAGGAAATGGCATTGGATGATAGTCACCTTTTTTATAGCCTGCAGGTGGTTTTGTAACCCCCCCTTTCCATTCAGGAATAGTCCCATCCGCATTACCTGCTCTTTCTGCACCAACAGGAGTTAGAGGTGTTCCAGTAACCCCAAGCTTTTTGGCTTCATCTGCTGAAACTTTTGCCCAGGCGAGATGTCCGCCCCACATTAAAATAATTAGACAGATCATGCCTTTCTTAAACCATTTACCCATAAAATCCTCCTAAAATTTTTTTATGTAATTTTTGATTAAACAAAGTGCTATCAATATCATTTCTGGTAGCACATTATATGGCAAATTTTAAAGTAATCCATACATAGTCCCGATCTGCCATCCGGTTGGCATTTCCTGCGCCCCAGTACATGCGACCGCCCAGATCAAAGGAATATTTACGCTGGTAGTCAAAGTTAATATTTAGTGACGCATTCTTGCGATGCTTCAAGAATGTGGCTATGGGAACAGGTGTATTGCCATAAACATCATGACCAAAGGTAAATTTTGGTGTGACATTAACACCTGAAAATACATTGGTGTAATCCAACTGAGCCATAAGGCGATAACCCCAGGAAAAAGACGTTGCAAAGTCATTTTCTTCAACGCCTTCGGGGGCGTATCCATACAGAAGATATGCATTTTGATTAAAGTATCCATCAACTCCTGTATCAATCGCATGGGTCGGATTACCACTCCTTACAGTCCCCAAAGCATCAAATCTTAATTCTTCTTGATCTGGAAAATCATGAACAAATACATATCCAAATTCAGCCAATGCTGACATCTTACTCGCACCTAAAACATCTGAAAATAGTTGTGTAAAGGATACCTGAGCCTGACTGACATCAAAACGTTGATAACCAACAATATAGTCGCCTGGCATTGCTTTACCAGCTTTATCTCCATCTGGATGTTGTGAATAGTAAGCATCCCCTGCATTTGCAACATAAGGAATTCCAAGACTTCCTAATAAATCATACAGCGGTGAGCTTAATGCCATAATCATTTCAACATCATCAATTTGCAATGGTTCATCCATGCGGTATGAATATTCACCAGAAACAGACATTCCATTGGGCAATACAGTATTAAAACTTAATCCAAGAAGTTTAATAT
>Ga0272440_1000631_pt1 | contig 29539 bp, 19 predicted proteins | sample SSMMMBAug17_FD_192440 | JGI IMG/M metagenome (GOLD analysis project Ga0272440, IMG submission 192440) | Marine sediment archaeal communities from Little Sippewissett salt marsh, Falmouth, MA, United States - SSM-MMB-Aug17 | ecosystem: Environmental > Aquatic > Marine > Wetlands > Sediment ... | reverse complement strand
CCGGCAATAGTCTTTTCAAACTGCTGGAATGATAGAGAAATCAGCGAATTGAGTTTTGCCAGATTGGATGGAATCATCGTATTTTCATTTAGAGATGCGGTTTCTTGCCAGCCCATTTCTGGGGCAAACGTACAACTTTCAGGTCAATCTTTTAAAACAGATGCAACAGGCTATGTGAGGATACCTGAAAAATCTTTACAAGTAAATGACTTTGAACCTTCAAAAATGACTGTTAAGAAGAATGGTTATTGTACCTTTTCTTATGATGTCAGACTTGATTTTTTAATTCATCAAAATTTTCTTTTATCAAAAATTTTACCCATAGGTAAAGCCCGATTTATTCTTCAGTGGAAAAAAGAACCAAGAGATCTTGATTTACATTTATTGGGAAGAAATTTTCATATCTCATATCGAGATATGAGAAAAGCCGCTCAAAAAGCGAATTTAGACCGTGATGATACTGATGGCCATGGTCCAGAGACAATTACTTTAGATAAAGTTTTAGATCATGAACCTTATGAGGTCTACGTTCATAATTATTCAGGAGAAAAACCCATAAAAAACGCTTTTATTTCAGTATACAAAGATAACCAATTGGACCGGATTATTGCATTGCCAACAACCCAAAAGCGTTCTGTAAAAGTGCTTGAAATACGAAATCGGAAAATACAGTATCGAAATACCCCAGTACAATCAGTTCCCAAATATATTGGACGCTAAACCAGAATATATATAATTGTCTTTGTTTCAATTGTTCAGTGTTGTTTGGATGTGGATCCCTTTTTTAGATAGCACAATGTGAATAGCCCCATCACGTCCAGTATAATACACCCGGCAATTCGCTTTTGCATAACGTTCCAAAATGACAGGATTGGGCAAATGATGTCGATTGTATTGACTTGCAGAGACCATCACATCTTTCGGTCTAACACAGTGAATGAACTCCTGGCTGCTTGATGTTCGACTGCCATGATGGGGGCACATCAGCACATCACTTTGTAATGCGTGACAATACGTTTTACATAATAAAGATTCTGCATCACGCTCGATATCACCTGTAAACAAGACGGTGTTTTGCTGATATTGTAATTGAAAAACCAAAGAATTATTATTGGTATCTTCAAAGGTATTGTACTTAGGCGGATTAAAAAAAACAAACGTGGCGTTTCCCACCTTTATTTGATCGTTCGCACTGATTTGAATGCGCTTGATATTCTGTTCATCAAGCGTCGTTTGCCAGGTATTGAATAAAAAAGTGGGCTTATCATCGCCATTGACCCATGCTGTTTTTACGTGAAAATGTCTGGCTAGAAAAATGAGCCCCTGCAAATGGTCTTGATCGGGATGTGTTAGAATAAGTGTCTTTAAAGACCTTATTTTATTTCGCCAAAGATATGGCGCCACGACATATTGTCCAATATCAAATGATGATGACAGGCCACCCCCATCAACCATCATGCACTCCCCACCGGGTAAATCAACAAGTGCCGAATTTCCAAGTCCCACATCCAAAACAGTGATTCTGAGATCATTATGAAAGTATCGTTCATATGTCCAATAAGCACCATCCAAAACAAAGATCAATATCATCAGTGACATTAGCACATATTTAATTTTTGACCCCAGCCTTATGAAGCACAAACTCATCATCCCATACCATGCAAATAGTTCGAGATTGCTAATATATCCATAATATTCAAAAATACTTGCATAGCCATTCATTTTATTTATCAGCATGATTAATGTGTCGCAGGCATAACCACTAATGGCAATCATTTGAATGGCAAGCGGTTTCCAAATAAAGACGAAAAATACGCTCAATAAAGCAAATGGCAAGACAATGAAACCGATCAATGGGATTGAAAATACATTGGTAATCAATCCCATAAAGGATGTATGATAAAAATAATGCAGTGCGAGTGGTGAAGTTGCCATGATTGCCAGTGTTGAACAAACGAGCATCTGCCAAAAATATTGGACCGGTTTGTATGTGCTGATTTGAATCCAATGATCCGGTAATCTTTGAAAGCCAATAATGATAAAAAAAACTGCACAAAAAGACATTTGAAATGAAATTTCTGTTAACGTTCGTAGATCCCATAATAAAATCAAGCTACCTGCAAGGCAAAGTGTATTTATGGCAACCTGTTCTTTTGAAAAGAACTGGGCACATAAAAAAATACTGATCATAATAAATGCCCGCTGGGCTGAAGGTGACATGCCGGATATCATAAAATAAGCCATCATCATTATAAATGAAGGAATAACAGCACACATATCACTCCAACCATACAAACAGAGTTTTTCACTTCGTCGAAACAGCCATCTGAATAACAAAAATGCAGTCATGGCAATCATTCCCATGTGAAGCCCTGAGATGGCTAAAAGATGACTGACACCTGTGGATACAAAAGCCGCTTTGATATCATTGGGCAGATAATCCCGATTGCCAAGGACAATCGCATGCAGCAGGCCGGATGCCTGTTCTGATGTACCATTTGCAAACATCTGCGATACTGTCTTTTGAACATGCTGATAGAGACGTTGTGGGGTACTTTCGGACAATTCTTTATTCAGTATTTCGATTTGATTATTTTTAGAATAAGCGTTTCCAAATATTTGTTGATGAAATGTCATATATTTTTTGTAGTTAAAACCACCAGGATTGTTAAAATTGGTGAATGGGTAAATTTTGGAAACAAAACGAATTCTCCATCCAGGCCTGTAATGGGATACGTCTTTCCAGACAGACAAACGAATTTTTCCGGAAACAGCATGTTCATTCCCTTTGTTTTTTAGACGTATCACACTGATAATCAAGCGAGTTTTGGGGGCTTTATAAGTGGGCGGTTCTGCAATATCGCCTGTGATTTCCCAGTAGTTGGCATTGATATATTGACTGATATGATTGTGATGTTTCGACGGCAATTGATATTGAAATATGGCCACAATGATCATCAACAAAAACAAGCTTGCGGCAGGGTATTTGATTGTCAATGTTCGCATTTATTCAAATGAACCATATTTAAGGAAATGAAGTGTGAGGGCGATCGCTTCAGAGTTCTTCATGATAAAAGGATGCGTGGCATGAATAACCCGAAAATCTGCCATGCCTTTTACTTTCGCACGTGTTACCGAAACTTTGCCATCATCAGGACCTGGAATAATCCATGACAGAATCAAATTAATGGATCGATCACCGGTGATAATGCCAGGATGAAAATCGACGTCACCCAGAATAATGGGAAGCGCATCAGGGGTTGTCCCCAACTGATCACCAGATGGACCATTGATCCATTTGAACAAAAAAAACGATTTAAATGTATCTACGACCTCTGAACCAGCGTTAGGTGGGCTTAACATCACAACATGGCCCAACTCATCAAGATGATTCCACTTTAAATAATAACGAACCAAAATCCCGCCCATTGAATGTGTCACAAAGTGAATTTTTTTCGCACCTTTTTGACAACATTTTTGAATGGCTGGAATAAGATGATCGTTAACTAAATTCTGAATGTTTTTTTTTCGTGATGGATACCCCAGGTTCAAGACAGAATAACCTGCCTGAATTAAATGGGTTTCCATTGTTTTCATTGATGATTGGGTTCGGGCCAGACCATGTAATAAAATAACCCATTGAGTGGGCTTACTCAAGACAGGTAGATTATCCTGTCTTGAGTGAGCGAATAAAGGGTTCCCATGAAAAAGCAACGCAAGAATTATCTGGCAGGCGTAAAACATGGACAGGTGTTTATATACCCGATTCATCCATATCAGCTGATTGACTTTCATTTTGGGATTTTTTTAGATACTCTAATCGATTTAAACCATTGATATAGGCTCTGGCACTTGCAGTGATAATATCTGGATCAGCACCTCGTCCAAGTGCGACAATGCCATCTTGCTGCAATCGTACAGTAACTTCGCCCTGCGCATCTGTTCCGCCGGAAATCGCACTGACAGTAAATCTAAGTAATTCTGCAGAACTACCAACCAAAGAAGAGATTGCATTGAATACGGCATCAATCGGTCCATTGCCATATCCCGCTCCTTTAACACTTCGGCCATTAATCAGCATCTTAACACTTGCCATTGGCATCACTGTCGTGCCACTGGTCACATGCATATATTCAAGCTCAAAGATATCCGCTGTGCGGAGAACAACTTCTGTAACCAGAACTTCAAGGTCTTCATCAAGAACATATTTCTTTTTATCACATAAACCTTTGAATTTTTGAAAAAGCAGGTGGAGCTCTGTGTCACTCAAATCATATCCCATATCTTTTAAATGCGCACGAAGCGCATGGCGGCCAGAATGTTTGCCCAAAATCATTTGATTGCGATTCAAACCAACTGTTTCAGGTTTCATGATTTCATACGTCATGGGATTTTTTAATACCCCATCCTGATGAATTCCAGCTTCATGTGCAAATGCATTCGCGCCGACAATCGCTTTATTGGGTTGAACCATCATACCTGTTATTACACGAACCAAACGACTCGTTGGGCATATCAGAGTGGTGTCGATATTGGTGGTCAAGGCAAGGTCTTTTTGGCGTGTATGTAGACACATAACCAGTTCTTCAAGTGAAGAATTCCCCGCCCGCTCTCCAATACCATTGATTGTAACTTCTGCCTGTCTTGCACCCGCCATGATTGCTGCCAATGTATTGGCTGTTGCCAGGCCAAGATCGTTATGACAATGCACACTGATTGTGGCTTTGTGGATATTGGGTGTATGCTCACGTACATATCGAACAAGCTCTCCAAACTCTGATGGCACTGCGTAGCCAACAGTATCCGGCAAATTGACTGTTGTTGCCCCCGCATCAATCGCTGCTTCAAAAACCTGGCAGAGAAAATCGCGATCGCTTCTTGATCCATCTTCAGCAGAAAACTCGACCCGATCGGTATAAGATTTTGCACGCTTGACAGCATCAATTGTTTTTTCAATGACCTGTTGTCTGGATAATCTGAGCTTATGCACCATATGAATTTCTGATGTTGCAATAAAGGTATGAATTTTTGGTTTTGCCGCATGTTTGACAGCCATCCACGCCCGATCAATATCTTCATGCGTTGTTCGGGCTAAAGCAGCAATTTCCATACGCTTTATCTTTTTAGCTATTTGAGACACTGCCTCAAAATCTCCCTCAGAAGCTGCCGGAAAGCCGGCTTCAAGAACATCAACACCGAGTTTTTCCAGTTGTAAGGCCAGCCGGATTTTTTCGTTGGTGTTCATGCTTGCCCCTGGTGATTGTTCACCATCACGCAATGTTGTGTCAAAGATAATCACATTGTCTTTCATAATTTTACTCCACAGGTTTTATTAATCAGCTACATCGTATGTAACTCATTGTCTGGCTATTTACGATAGTTAAAATGATAGAAATAAAAAAGTTATCATATTCATTCAATTGCTATCATAGGGTGCAATTTCATTTTCATTAATAATATATTGAAAACTATCTGCAAGTGCTTCCCAACTGGCTTCAATGATATCTTCAGACACACCAATTGTTGTCCATATATTGGATTGATCTCTTGAAGAAATCAGGACGCGCACTTTTGCAGCTGTTCCATCTCGTCCATCAATAACTCGGACTTTAAAGTCCATTAAATGCATGTTTTCCATGTTTGGAAAGAATCGTGTCAGGGCTTTACGTAAAGCATTATCAAGAGCGCTGACCGGACCTTTTCCTTCAGCAGCAATAATTTCACCCTGTTGATTGCCGACCTTTATTTTTATCACAGCATGCGCAGTACAGGGTAAGTCTTTATTTTTTTCAATAAAGACACGAAAAGCTTCAAGTTCAAAAGCAGGCTGAAAACGATTGATATGTTTTTGCATTAATAGTTTTAATGAACCATCAGCGCCTTCAAATTTATATCCGCGTTGTTCTAATTTTTTAATTTCTTGAGATATGCCCCATGATGTTTCATCAGATAATTTAAGATTAAAATCATTGGCTTTATAGTCAATATTACTTTTTCCAGAAAGGTCAGATATTAAGACTTCTCTGGAATTTCCCACAAGTTCCGGAGACATATGCTCATAGGATCTGGGATTAATTTTTATGGCGCTGACATGAATACCGCCTTTATGCGCAAAAGCACTCTCGCCAACAAAAGGGCGACTGCTCAATGGTATCATGTTGGCCGTTTCACTTACAAATCGAGATAAATTTTTCAAATTTTTAATATTACTGTCTTCAATACAGGAATATCCGAGTTTGATGGACAACAAAGGGATGATATTGATTAAATCAGCATTTCCGCAACGCTCACCATAACCATTGATTGTCCCTTGAACCTGTGTCGCACCGGCCTGAATGGCAGTAATTGAATTGGCAACCGCAAGCCCACAATCATTGTGCATATGAATTCCAAGTCTTACATTTGGAAAATGATCAGTCATGTAAGATTTCACAAGAGAGACAATCCGAGTGACATCATGAAGCATCAAACCGCCATTGGTATCGCAAAGCGTTATGGTTTGTGCGCCGCCTTCCATTGCTGCATGTAACGTTTTCAACGCATATTTGGGAGAGTTCAGATATCCATCAAAAAAATGTTCCGCATCATAGCAAACTTCTCTGTCATTGGATGTTAAAAATTCGACAGAATCCCGAATCATTGCCAAATTTTCATCTAGCGTATTTTGCATGATCTCTTCAACATGCAGCGTCCAGGTTTTGCCAAAAATAGCGACAACAGGTGTTTGCGTGTGCAGCAGGGCTTTTAGATTTTTGTCTTTGCTTGCAGGGATACCCGGTTTTCTTGTTGAACCAAATGCAACGAGTCGCGCATTTTGAAATACTTCTTTTTTACATTTATGAAAGAATTCACTATCCTTTGGGTTAGCGCCAGGCCATCCACCTTCAATATATTGAATACCGATTTGATCTAAGCGGCGGGCAATTCGAATTTTTTCATCAACAGAAAAACTGATACTTTCACCTTGTGTACCATCTCGAAGAGTTGTATCGTAAATAAATATTTGGTTTTCTTTGGTTTGCATGTTTGTTTTTTATTATTCGGTATTTAGGAATGCTCGGAAAATAAGTTCCTCATTTGTTGATTCGTTTCTGAACCATGATTACACTGAAGAAGATGAATAAGATGAATTTAAAGTGTCTTTATTTCATCTTATTCATCTTCTTCAGTGTAATCATGGTTCAAAAAACTGAATGAACATTTATTTAATGGGGAACTTATTTTCAGAACGTTCCTTAGGGTTCACTCTATTGATTCAGCAAGCTCAAATCAATTAGGAATATTCTGAAAAAAGCATACTCATTTTTCTTGAACGTACATAAAAATTAGGTCGTGTAGAGACATCGCATGCGATGTCTCTACAGTATTTTTGCCTCAAATCGAACAATATCAAAATTTGATTATATTCGAATTTCCAGAGGATTTCTTATAAAATCTTCATTATAAGAAGCCCGTGCAAAAAAGTCAATAATTGATTTGGCTTTTATCTTATGGTTTTGTGCGTTTTTTTTGATGATACTTAAACAATATCTGGTTCAAATTATTAACATCAAAAGGTTTCATGAGGTATCCTTGAATATTGTATTTGACGCATTCCTTAATCACCGAATCTTTCTTTTCGACAGTGGCCATGACAATGGTTGTTGCATCATCTTTCGCATGATGCCTGATTTCTTTTAGTAATTTAATGCCCGACATGTCAGGAAATATAATATCAAGGACAATCATATCTGGAGACCATTGTTGATAACACGCTAAGCCCTCCTGAATATTTGTTGCGGTTTTTATCTCAAACGCTTTTTTTGAAAGAATCTTTTGGTAAAGTTGGATGATTTTGGGGTCATCATCAACAAGCAACAATTTAATTTTATTGCCTGGCTTTGAGCTCCCTTTTGTTTTGGTAGTGGCTGAAGCTGTTTTATTTTTTTCCTCTGTATTGGCATGTTGTGCAATCCAATGCATGACATAATTGTCTAATATGGATCGGTTTAAACGTGCAACATCCAGAGGTTTTAGTATATACCCCTGAATGCCATGCTGAATACATGTCCTGACAGTATCTTGCTTGCCTTGAGATGTTGCCATGATAACAGCCGGATGTTTATCTTTTCTCACTTCTCGTATTTCTTTCAAGACTTCAAGCCCAGGCATGGTCGGTAATAAAATATCCAATAGAATAATGTCTGGCCGCCATTGATCATAGGTAATTAAAGCATCTGTACCATCATTCACAATCTTTGTTTGAAACGCAATGCCAGATAAAAACTTTTCATAGAGTTTAATTGTTTTTTCATCATCTTCAGCAATTAGCAGTTTTAATTTATCAGTTTCAAGTCGTTTGGAACCCACAATTTTATCAATTAATTCGTTTAAATGAAAACATGACAACAGGCGACGTTGAAATTTTTCAGCCTTGAGTTGTTTATGAAGATACAGTTGAATATCGTAACTATCGGGCAATTTTTCGATTTTTTTTTCAGCCGCATAAACCACAACCAGTTTGGTCATATCATCATTTTGTATATTTCGGACAGTTCCTGCCAATTGACTGATATATCGTGATTGTGCTTCATAATTAATCACCAGCGCATCTGGTCGTCGATTGGTGTATAGCTTGTCGAACTGAATATTATTCTGTGAAAATTCTATTCTAAACACTGCTGGTGATAATGTTCGTTTAAAAAAATGCATGGATTCATATTTATCGATTGAGATGATTAAATCTATTTTTTCTTTCATGATATCCCCCTTAAGTTTTATTATTTGATTGAATTAAGTGGTTCAAGGATTCTTCCAAATCGGATATCCGATTAATAACGTCCTGGTGCAGTCCTGCCAACACAGCAGATTCGATTGCTGCACCAATTTGCCCAATGTCTTCTTGACCATATGCGCCTGAAGACCCTTTTAAGCTATGTCCCAATCGGCGGACAGTGTCTAAATCATTGACTTCCATTGCTGCTTTTATTTGTTCAAGATCGTTTTGTGTGGATTCAATAAAAAAAGGAATTAATTCGTTCATACTGTTCTGAACATCAATATCAGAAAAGTCTGGCCTCTCAAAATTATCGTCTGACTCAAAAATATCATGATCATCCAGGTCAGAGAATTCATTGTCTATGTTCGTATCCCAGGTATCATTTTCACTGTGATCTGTAATCGCCTCTTTGTTTTCAGTATCAGTCGTATTTATCGTTGACAAGGCATATTCCCGAATGGTTTCAATTAGTTTTTGATATTTGACCGGTTTGGTCAAACACGCTGTCCCCCCCACATCAAAACATTGTTTTTGATGTTCATCCAGGGCGTGCGCTGTAAGAAATATAATGGGAATTGATACGTTCTGTTTCTGATCAGCTTCCATTTGACGAATTTTTTGTGTGGCTTTAAGACCATTTAATACAGGCATTTCCATATCCATAATGATCATATCAAATGATTTAGACAGATATTTTTCAAACGCTACCTGACCATTTTCAGCAAAGTCCAGTTTTACAGGGTCGTTTTTTAAAAACATTTCAATCACTTTACGATTTGAAAGATGATCATCAGCAACGAGAACGTTTAAAGGCACTTTGCAGTTCAGCACTGTTTTTTTATCTGGAAGCTTTTTTGGTTTTTCTAAATTTTTATCCCGTGTAGAAATATCCACTGCTCGGTCTAGATCTGAAACCATGACAGGTTTGTTTAAAAACGCATCAAAACCGCTTTGTTTGGCTTTTTCCTTTTTGGCAATTTCGTTATCAGATGAAAACAAAATAATAAACAAAGGCCTGGTAGACAAACGTTGGCAGATTTCATCTTTAAGCGCAAAAGGTTCATTATCAGGTAAGCGTTGATTAATAAAAACGATATCAGGTCTAAAAATCTCGTGATTGGAATCAAAATGATTGATCGCATTTTGTGCGCGATCAAAGCATTTCACATGCATATGCCAGTATTTTAAGCGGGCTTCCAGTGCCAGTGCACTTTTGATTCGATTCTCGATAATCATCACGTTTTTCCCAACATATTTTTGAAGAATCCGCATTGGGGGATCCGCTTTGCTGACAGATTCTAAGGCCAATGAAAAATAAAAAGAGGTCCCCTGATTTTTTTCGCTATAAAACCACAGTTTCCCTTTCATCAGTTCTACCAGTTTTTTACTGATAGCAAGCCCTAAACCTGTCCCCCCATAATGTCTTGTCGTTGATGTGTCTGCTTGAGAAAAACTCTCAAAAATCGTATCATGATATGACTGATCAATACCAATTCCTGTATCTTCAACTGAAAACAAATATGTATCCATCTGTTTATGATTCGTCGCAACTTTTAATAACACTTCACCTTTTTCTGTGAATTTGATCGCATTGCCGGTTAAATTCATCAGTATTTGCTGCACACGCACCGGATCACCGATAACATATCGGGGGACATCAGGTTCAATGTGTATGATAAATTCCAACGCTTTTTCATGGGCCTTAAACGATAATGTTTTTCCAATATTTTCAACCAGTTCAACAAGATCGAATTCAATAAATTCAATAGATAACTGGTTTGCTTCAATTTTTGAAAAATCGAGAATATCATTGATAATGCTTAATAAAAGCTCGCCTGAAGAACTGAAAAGATCGACATATCGTTTTTGCTCTGCGGAAAGCGGACTTTTTTGAAGCATTTCCGACATTCCCAGTATGGCATTCATTGGTGTACGAATTTCATGACTCATTCGGGCAAGAAAATCGGTTTTGGCCTGATTGGCCATTTCTGCAGCATTGCGTGCCTGCTCTGCTCGTTCACGCTCTTTTCGATTGCTAATGTCAAGCAAAGTACCTTCATAATACAATAAGTCCCCTTTAATCAGGACTTCACCCTCTATATCAAATACGGCTCTGGCACTGATCGAACACCATATTTTATGACCTGTTTTCTGATATAGTTGTGTTTCAAAATCAATGATTTGCAATTCTTTTGAAAGGATATGTCGAAATGTAGATAAATCATCGGGTGTTACAAATGTTTGTTTCGCCATATCAGTGATTTCTGCCAATAATTCGATCTGAGACTCATAGCCTAGAATTCGTACCATTGCAGGATTAACGTCTAAGAAACGACCATCAGGCATCATTTGAAAAATGCCTTCAACCGCATTTTCAAATATGCCGCGATATTTTTTCTCTGTACGGGTCAAAAAATCTTGTTTATCCTGGAGTTCAATGGTCATTTCATTAAATGCCAATGCCAGATGTTCGATTTCTTCAATTCCTTTGACTGACAGGCGATGATGATAATCGCCATTACGTATTTGTTTTGCGCCATTTTGAAGGTGATTGAGGGGGATTAAAATACGACGTTCGATATGTTTTCGAAAAATAAATCCTAACAATATTGCCAGACATAAAATGAAAATATGCGTGAACATGGCAATATGCTGCGCGCGAACATACGTATGGGAACTGCGTTGAATCACCATCAGTGCAACAGGTTGATGGTTAAAGTTCTGAATGGGTATGATCAAATTGAGATAACCATTCTGAATAAAGTTTGCATAAAATGTGGGTTTGTTATCTACCAGGGATTTTTTTAAGATCATTTCAGGCACCGGATAAAAGCTTTTCTCATCACCTGTTAACATTGATCCCATATATGACGTTCCATGGAAAAGTGCGGTATTCATCTGTAGTTGTTGCCCGATGGACTGAATTAAATTATTTCCTGGAACAAGTTTTTTTCTCATAATGATCGCACCGATCGGATTTTTATGTTTGCGATCAAGTATTGGCGCAGCAGCAGTCATTAATAATACAGTGGATTGCGCCTTATTCTTTGGGAAATGGAAGCCTTCCTGGCGAATCCGATAATGGGAAAATGTATCTATTGCGACACTCGCTTTGCCAGATATTGCATCTCGAAGGTAGGACGTTTCTTCCAGAAGGTCACCTGAATTTTTTGGTGAATGTATCCGACACACCACTTTTCGTGATATATCCACAAGCGTAATCATATCAATAGAATCAGATCGCATGCACATGGATAAACTTTTTTGTATGGAAAAATCTGAGGTGATGTCAGAAAATAATGAAAGCGTATCCTTTTTTCGCGCATATATTTTTGTCAGTTGTTGAAGATCTTTTAATGCATTGTCAAAAATCAAATTTGCCATTTGACCTTCGCAACGCATTTTGTCCATGGCGTGATTACGAATTTCATTACTGAAATATACAATGGAAAAAATTGTTGCAATGGTCATTGGGATAACCATTGCAACAAAAAATGACAAGATCAATTGTGTGGCCAGTTTTGTCGTTTTCAATTTAATCAAACCCAGCATATCGAACAGGCCAGACAAGTGCCCGTTGTGATTTATTCATATAGCCTGTTTTGCCATACCACAACTTCATTTTATATTTGTATTGAGGGCCAAATCGATGAGATGTTTTTGACCAATATCCAATACTTGTATGGATGGATTCAAAAGGATGATCTGGGGGTAAAGCGGGATTTTGCTGTGAGTGATCAACCATTTGTTTCCATTCTTCAATTGTAGGAAGTCTCCAACAGCACAATCCTTTAATGTTAAGGCGTTGACAATAGTTCACTGCATTTTCATAGGTTTCAGGCATTGTTTTTGGTGCTTTTGTCCACATCAGTTGTGTGCTTTTATCTGTGACTGTGCCATTGCCATGATCTTCAAATCGATCTTTTGATGGAAGCAACGTAAATGTTGGCGCTTGAATAACGATTGGCTTTGATATCGTTGCGGGTTCATTGATTGAAAAAATTCCTGTTTGAATCATGCCTGAACGTCCAGTTCGATTTAAAGCAACGATATAAAAAAGATTATCGCCAGTTTTATAGCCTTTGAGTTGTGTATGCCATCGGGTATCTCTTCCAGACATTTCATAAGCGGAATCTTCAATGATCAATTTGACAAGCTGCGCCTTCTGATCGGTTATTGCTGAAAAATGAAATAAATCACCAGGTTTTCCCTGTTTAGGTGACACATTGACTTGCGTGATATTCACAGGCTTTTCCTGCTTCTGATACACTTGAAATTGTCCTGATTTTGATTTTCCGGACTGATTGTTTTTATTATATGAGGTTATGGTGAAAGTATTCAAGCCAATTTTATTATTAACATAGTTGATGTGCCAGATCGTATGAACGCCATTCATTTCAATGGAAGTGTTGTTTAGTACTAAAACTGTTCGCTTTGCCGGAACATCAGTAATGGCCGTAAACAATAATGCTTCATTTAGAAAGTACCCGGTTTCCATTGGTTTCACTTTAACAGATGCAACTCCTGGGATCGGTGCTTTCGGTTCAACAATTTTCACGCGACCTTTTGAAGCAATTCCCGGACTATCTTTCAGATTGTATGGCTGAATGGTGAAATGATATATTTTGGGCTCAGTAAACACATGCTTAAAATAGAAATCACGATAGGCAGTGTTCATGGGATAAGAAATGTTATTCATTTGAAGAATCATTCTTTTGGCGGGTTTGTTTGTGTGAGCATGTATCGTTACCGGTTCATTTGGTGATGGATGTTCTGGTGATGTCCGAATCCATTTTACTTTTGGATTGCCTGGGGTAATCTCAATATGATCGATATAGGATAATCCTTTGATATTTCTTGCATTGATGGGTATAATTGCAAAATACAAAAGGCCCATCGTATCAATTGATTGGGTCAGTTGCCATTCTCGATCCTGTCCATTCATGGGAATTTGATCATTATTCAGAATTAAATTGACCTTTTTTGATGGTTTATCTGTGAGCACATGAAAAAAGACATCCGAACCAACATCACATTTTTTAGGAGAGACCTCTGCGTGAATAATTTTGATTGTATCCATCGGGACCTCTCTAATATGAACCATCTGATCTTGAGCCAATCCCTGCATGCCACGATGGTTTTTTGCGACAATTCGGAAATTAATATGTTGCGATTTATGCATTCTTGTTGTGTAAAACCAGTCTGTTCCTTTGCCTTTAAAAATATCTTTTTGTGTATTCAAATCAATATAAACCATTCGAGCGGGCGAACTGGTTTGGGCATGAATCAGGAAAGATTCCCCTTTATAAATCGTTTGGGGCAAAACAGAAATCTGCGAAACATCAGGAATTTCAAGGGGTTTTCTTGAAATGGAAAAGTTTCCGGATTGCCTTTCTCCTTTTTCTTTCAATTGATTCAGGGCAACAATTTCATATTCAACAAGCCCTGGTTTATTTATTTGTATTTTAAATATCCAGTCTCTTAAACTGCCTCGCATTGCGTATGTTTCGTCATTAATTTCAATAAACACTTCTTTAGCGGTTCTGTCAGTGACGCATGTAAAAATGAATTCATCGCCAACATATCCATATTCTGGCTTCACTCTGGAACGTGTTACATTCACAGGTGGAACGTCGGTTTCAATAAATCCTTGTTGAATTGAACCAATGATTCCCGATGTGTTTGACGTGACCATTGTATAATAGGACTTTCCAATGGTATTGATTTGCTTGCTAAACGACCAGTTTTTATTTTGACCGCGCATGGCATATTTTTGATTATTCAGGTAAAGATCCACATGATCTGTTGGTATATCTGTCTTTGCATAAAAATTAAATGTTTTTCCGATACGTCCTTTTGCCGGAGATACACGTGATGAAACGACATTGCAAACCAATGGCGTCGGCATAACTGTTTTAAAGGAACCCTTATATTGTTTGCCTTTGACTTTTTCTTCGTTCCATGAAGTAACATAATAAAGCGTTTTACCTGTATGCTTAATCCGTGCCTGGTATTTCCAAAGCCGATCAATCCCTGTCATTTGATAAAACCTGCCATTCATCTTAATGGATACGCGCGATGCAGGACCGGTTGTTTCACAGGATACAAGGAATACATCCCCTGTATAGCCAATACTTGGATTGGTTTGACAGCTTGCAATATTGACTATTGGCAGACGCTTGGCTTTTTCTAAAACAAACTGACCTTCCTGATCATTAACATTCTTTATCCGCCCATAAATAACATCAACACCTGTCATCCTTCGAATGGGACCATGAATCAGATCAGAATTCAAAAGAGTATCTGAAAGTGACACACGTCGCTTTTTTACATGACTGAAAGCTTGTGTCAGATAATATGCAAACAAACCCAAGCCTTTTGTTTTTTTATTTTTATCCCAAAAGTGATCATTTAAAACAAATATTTCTCGTGACTTTAGATAGGATTTTTTATTCAGCCAATCTTTATATAAGGTTTGAGACACAAAGGGTGGCATCTTATGTTCTTGAAACAGATGGCGGGAAAAAAAACCTTCAGATATAATAACAATATGCCGGATGGCATTCATATTTCGCTGAATAATTGTGTTTATCAAATATTTATGACTGAGCCAGTTCTTTTTCGAGGGCTCACTATCAGCTGGAAGCCAGTAGGTTATACCATTTTCATCCATTTGACAATGCCCAGAAAAATAGATTAGCAATTGATCTTTTTCAGTGAGACGATTCCCCAAATCTATCAATTTCTTTTCAATTACAGCATAAGTGGGTGAAGTTTTGTTGGTAATTTTAAAGATTGTATTACTCTGAAAATCATACTGTTTAATCAGGATTTTTGCCAGAGTATCCACATTTTTCGTCGGTGTTTGCAGGTCTGGATAGTTCGTATATTGATTGATTCCAATTAACAAGGCATAGCTTTTTCCCTGTTTGTTCAATTCAATTTCATAGGCATAGGACATGCCATTTACTGCCAACCATGCAATGATCACGACAAGATATGGCCACTGTTTTTTTTGAGTTGTTTCTAACATAATATCAATCCCAACGGCTTGAATGACATACAAAAAATATAAGACAAAGCAAGATAAATGCCAAACACATGGATCATGAACGTAAATAGTCATTTTTTTTACATTTTTATATTAACATGAATTGTAAAAAATGCAAGAATATATTGATTTGCGCGGGGGAACTATGCAAACGTTTTTCGGTTTCTATTTAAAACGACCATGTGATCATTCCTAGATCCATGATATCAATGTTTTTATCTCTTGACATTTTCAACATAGGCTTATATATTAATTTAAAACGAATGTTCGATATAATATTATCTGAATAAAGCAGGAGGTCATCATGATAATTGTCGCTGGCTGTGATGTTGGTTCTTTAACCGCAAAGGCGGTCATATTGAAAGATAAAAAAATAATAGCCAGTTCAATGGTTCGTTCTCGGGCAAAACCGCAACAATCTGCTGACAATGCCATGTCTGAAGCTTTATCTCAGTGCGGTCTGAAACAGTCTGACATTCAATACTGCGTTGGCACGGGATATGGTCGTAACCAAATTCCTTTTGTGGATCATGTCATGTCGGAGATTGCATGTCATGCCAAAGGTGCAAAATGGTTAATGCCTTCTGTCAAAACCATCATCGATATTGGCGGTCAGGATTGTAAAATTATGAAAATCGACAAAAATGCCCATGTGCAAAACTTTCTAACCAATGATAAATGTGCATCCGGCACCGGTCGTTTTCTTGAAGTCATGGCAAAGGTACTCAATATTGAAATATCTGAATTGGGAAGCATGACACAAAAATCTCATTCACCAATAACATTTGCTTCAACCTGCACAGTTTGGGCACAGGCAGATGTGATCAAACATATGAATGATGGTATTCCACCAGAAGATATCGGCGCTGGAATTAACGCTGCCATGGCCAATCGTGTTTCTATTCTGGTTCGCAGTATTAAACCTGAAAAAGATATTGCAATGACAGGTGGGGTTGCCAAAAATCAGGGTGTTTTATCAGTGATGGAAAAAATTTTGGGTCAGCGGGTTAAAAAAATTCGAAAAGCAGACCCACAACTTGCCGGTGCAATTGGAGCTGCGATTATTGCCCATGAAAATAAAAAATATTGACTATTATTCTAGTTTGTTATATTTTTTATTTCAACATAAAGGAGGGCATTATGCAGCGATTTTTAACAATTATTTTTGTTTTTTTCTTTCTTTTTAATCCCGCCTGGGGCATTTGTGATGGTATACAAGTAATAACAGTTGCATCAGAGGAATGGGAAAATAATACCAACAAAAATGGCACCGGGCTTTACTGGGATATTATCCGCAAAGTTTATGAACTTGAAAATATTAAATTAAAAATTAGGCTTGTCCCATATGCGAGATCGGTTCATATGGTAAAAGTAAAAAAAGCAGATGCCTGGGCTGCATCGTATATTGATGAAGAGACATTTGCTTTGTATCCAAAATGGCATTTTGATGCAGATATTGTTTCAGCATTGTTTCAAAAAGTCAGATTTCCAGATTGGAAAGGTGTTCAAAGTCTTGCCAATAAAACAGTGGGATGGGTTCGTGGCTATGATTATGATCAATACATTGATGTCAAGATGAACATTGATGAACTGAATTCACGTGACTCGGCATTAGCGATGCTGCAAAAAAACAGAATTGATGTTCTTTTAGATGCTCTTGTTGAAATTCAAAACGAACTGAAGAAAAAAGATAAATTAAAAAAACTGGATTTTAATATCAATAACTATCGAATTGAACAATTACTTCAGTTAAATTTATATCTGGCATTTGTCAAAAATGAACGGGGTAAGCAATTAATGGCTATTTGGGATAAAAATTTTCCTGTTTTGTTGAAAAAGGGTTATATCAAAAAATTGTATGAAAAGTACAAGCTCGCCCGCTACCCATTTAAAGAATAAGGAGACAAAAATGAGAGTTGCCGGTTGTGATATCGGATCGTTGACCGGAAAAGTTGTTATATTAAATGATAATACCATTGAGGCAAAAGCTATAATTCGATGTATATCCAGTCCTGAAACGTCTGCTGAGTCAGTTCTGTCGCAGGCACTTTCTCAAGCAGGGCTGGAATTATCTGATATTGATTATATTGTAGGTACGGGCTATGGCAAGAATCGCATTCCCTTTGCCAATCATACCGCCTCTGAAATTACCTGTCATGCTCAGGGTGTGTTTGCGCTTCTGCCTGAAACGCGAACGTTAATAGATATTGGTGGACAGGACGCCAAGGTGATTAAAATCAGTGATGAAGGTCAGGTCAGTCAATATGTATACAATGATAAATGTGCATCTGGTACCGGACGCTTTTTGGAAGTTATGGCAGAAGCCCTTGAAATTCCCATTGACCAAATGGGAACGATTCATGACCAGGCCAAAGAGACGCTCCACATATCCAACCAGTGTGTTATTTTTGCGGAATCTGAAGTTATCTCACTGATCAATGAAGGCAAAGAAACACAAGATATTGTTTGTGGCCTACATACAGCACTTGCTAACCGGGCATCAAGCTTGGCCAGAAGTGTCGGGATTGTTCCTGAAGTTGTTTTTACTGGAGGGGTCGCAAAAAATTTGGGTGTTGCAAAAGCCCTAAAAAATTCTATTGGTTTACCATTGACCCCTTTTCCACTTGATCCACAAATCAGTGGTGCTTATGGTGCCGCTATTCTGGCATTAAAACATATGACTGAATAGATGATAGATTTCCTCTTGACGCGTATGTAAAAATCGTTGTAATATTTAAGTGTCCTCAGACAAAATAACTTTTGTGAAAAAAAGATCATAACATCTTACATAAAGCGCATTATGTGCAGAAAGGATAATTTATGGAAACGATTATTGGCAGTTTGTTAAGAGTGATAACAACATTTATCCATATTGGATTAATGATTTATCTGTGGTGTATTCTCATTCGTGCTGTTTTGTCCTGGCTGAATCCGGATCCTTACCATCCTGCGGTGCAATTTTTATATCGAATTACTGATCCTGTATATGATCGTGTGCGTCAGTTAATTCCTCTTGATTTTGGCGGAATTGATTTTTCTCCAATCATAATCATCTTTGCGATATATACAATTGATGAGCTTACAGTTAACATTCTGGGAGGATTAGCGGCATCATTAATGGGGCATCAGGCATTTCATGGCACACATGTCTTTGCTCATCTATTAAGCGCCATTATAGGAATAAGCCATTCCATTTTATTCATCATGATGATGGTATTTATTGGCAAAGCAATTATATCATTTATTCAGCCAGATCCATTAAATCCAATTGTCCGGTTTATTGATCGGGCAACTGAGCCGGTTCTAAACTATTTTCGTTCTCGCTTACCGCTTAACTATGCAGATTTTGACCTGTCCCCGCTATTTGTGTTGCTACTTCTTTATTTACTGGATTCTCTTATTATATCGACGATACAGTCAGCATCTATATCTTTTATGTATTAATGAAGGCCAGCTTTTTCGGAGAATATCACTTGTGAGCGTCAAAACCGAGAAAAAAAAATTTGTTATTGCAGGTTTCACCATTCGTCTGATTATTGCTTGCAGCCTGATGATAATGCTGTTTATTTATGCCGGATCTTACTATGTTCAAACTGTTTTGCCATTGATTAAAAAACAGATTCATTGGTTTCACACAGACTATATCCTAAGCTCCTTGATTTATGAAGAAAAAGGAATGTCTCATGAAATATCTGTCAATATCGCCATTGTCAGGGAATTTACTGATGAATATGGTAAAACTGGAAATTGGCGAGATGTGAGTTACAGTATTCATGCCAGCACCCTTTACAGTCATCCGATTATCATTTTTTCCCTTCTCTTGGCGTGGCCCGGAATTCCAATCAAGCGAAGAATCCTGTCAATCGGGTTTGGTTTTGTCTTGCTTTTTGTTGCAATTTCCCTGGATCATCCTTTTCATTTAATTTCTCAAGCGGAAAGAGGGCTCATTATTGATACATTTTCTGGAAAAATGAGGGAATTTTGGGTGTTTATGTTGACAAATGGGGGACGTCAATTTATTTCTGTATTGTTGGTTTTAGTGGCAATCAGTTATGAGTTTTTCAAGTTGCCCGAACCTTTACGAAAAGAACAGGTGAATAGAAATGATCCATGTCCTTGCGGCAGTGGAAAAAAATATAAACGATGCTGTGGACAGTCGAAATAATTATGGGCTTGTTTCTTCCTGGCGTTTGAGTCGTTTCCCCAACGCCTGCCGACTGATTCCTAAAATTGACGCTGCAATGGATAAATTTCCATTCGCGCGTTTCAGGGCTTCATAAATCAGCTGTTCTGTTGCCACTTTAATGGTGGGAAGATCTTCAAAATAATTGAATACATTCTGAAATATATTTTTTAAATTATCCCGATTTGAATAAGTTTGCTGTTTTTTTCGATTGATATACGACTTAAACGACTTTAATGATAGTGTATGTGATTTGTGCCGACAAAGCGCGTCATCGACCATGGCTTTTAGCTCGCGAATGTTTCCTGGAAATGAATACGTATTGAGTAATTGAATCATTTGCTTATACACAGAAGGTTTGTTCTTATTCATATGTTGCGCGCCCTGTTTTAAAAAATAATCCACTAACACAGGTATATCATCCATTCTATCACGCAAGGGGGGGATATGAATCCGATGGGTTTGCAAGCGAAAAAATAAATCTTTGCGAAATGCCCCATTTTCTACCAGTTTATCGATATCACAATTGGTTGCAGTAATAAACCTTGCATGGCAATGCCTGGGCCGGTCTTGACCAATGGGGTAATATTTCCTTTCTTGAAATAAATTCAACAGTTTAATTTGAGATATATTATCCAGATCGCCAATTTCATCCAAAAATAGCGTACCTGTCGACGCCTGCTCACACAAACCAATTCGGTCATTGGTTGCACCTGTATATGCACCTTTTATATGTCCAAACAATGTATCTGCAAACATGTTTGCATCAATTCCTGATACATTGACATGTATGATTGGGCCTTTACGTTTCGAAATCTTATGAATGGCCTCAGCCAACAAGCCCTTACCAACACCTGTTTCACCAGTGATAAATACCGGATGAATGGTTGGTGCAATAGATTCAACATACTGAAAAATTGAAAGCATTGAATCGTTTTGTGAAATCATATCAGTAAAGGCTTCTGGATGCTGCAATTTTTGTTTTAACTCGGTTGTCAAATTTAATATATCCTTACCTTGAAAATAATTGGGTCAGAATTATGTGCTTACTTTTGATGTACACAATATATTAAAATTGAAATACATTCAACATGAATATACTTTTTAATCAACATTTTCGAAATGTTGGAACGTCATGCAGCATGAATTGAGTGTAACCCAAATAGCTGGAACCAAAAAGATCATTCCAGCAAAAAGGCATTTGTAGATGAATGGCAATCGTGATGATGTTTTGATCATGTTCAGAATTAATAAATTAAATGAATATAATAAAAAACTTGATTCTCATTCATAATTTTTATAAATATATATTTGATGGTTCATATCTATTTTATTAACTTTAATGCAGAAGGAGGTTATTGTGTCGAAATTTAAATTTATGATGGTTACGAGCTTATGTTTATTGCTTATTTTATCAGTAAAAAACTCACAGGCAGCATCAGCGAAATATTGTCTAAAAATGGCAACGCTGGCACCAAAAACTGTCGGATGGGCCAGACATATTCGAAATATTATGCATCCGGCCATCAAAAAAGCAACAGACGGTCAAGTCAAGCTAAAATGGTACTGGGGGGGTGTAATGGGTGATGATCGTGATTATGTCCAAAAAATGCAAATTGGTCAGCTGGATGGCGCAGCGCTTACTGGCCAGGGGGTCGTTCTCGCCTGTCCGGAAATGGCTGTGGTGGAATTACCATTTATGTTTGAAAACTATGACGAGGTCGATTATATTCGCAAAGCAATGCGTGATGACTTTGATAAAATTGCCAGTCAAAATGGATATAAAATTATTATTTGGGCAGATCAGGACTTTGACCAGATTTATTCAGTCAAGTATGAAATGAATAAATTTGCTGATTTTAAAAAAGCAAGCATTCTCACATGGTATGGTGAACTTGAGCTGGCACTTTTCGCTGAACTGGGTGCCGACCCTGTTCCTGTGACTGTTCCGGAAATATCGTCATCAATCAGGCAGGGGATTGTGGATACCTTAATTGCACCATCTGTGTGGATCATAGGCAGTCAGATGTATACTGTCATGAAATATGTAAATCCTGTCAAGATCCGATATTCTCCTGCGGCAGCGATTGTGACATTAAAATCCTGGAATAAGATTCCCAAAAATTATCAAAAACGATTTCTTGCACTTCGGGATACTGCAGCTGTAGAATTTTGTAATAAATGTCGCGCTGATAGTATCAAAGCCTATAAAGCAATGATCAAGTATGGTGTCAAAGAAGCCAAGATGACACCGGATGTTTTGGCTGAATTTAAATCACGAACGAAAAAAATCTGGTATGATCTGGTGGACAAAAAATATAAAAGAAAAACACTGGATCAATTAATCAATCATCTGGAACATTACCGAAAAACACACAATTAATTGAATTATGGCGAATCAACAAACTGCGGATTATCAAAAAGGACACAGAAAGCGCCTGAGAGAACGATTTTTAAAAGCCGGGCTTGATGGTTTTCATGATTATGAAATCGTTGAAATGCTGTTAACCATCGGTACCCCTCGGAAAGATGTGCGTCCGATGGCACGAAAGGCGATTGATAAATTTAAAACGCTCTCAGGCGTTATCAATGCACCTGTTGACGAATTGTCTGAAATAAAGGGTATTGGAGAAATCAATATCTTTGGTATCAAACTGGTCAAAGCGGTTGCAGAACGTTATACGCAAGAAAGTCTTCTAGATAAAGATTTAATCTCAAGTCCACAATCATTGTTCAAATATTTGCAGCAATCTTTAGAACATCGGTCGCGTGAATGTTTTGCTGTGATCATGCTTGATGCCAAAAATAGGGTGATTACAACAGAAATCATATTTGAGGGAACACTGACTTCAACCTGTGTCAATACACGTGAAGTCATTGTTTCCATTTTAAAACACAATGCGGCAGCAGTCATGTTTGCCCACAACCATCCTTCAGGCGATCCGACGCCATCACAGGAAGATAAACAACTGACACAAACATTGATTCAAGGGTGCCAGTTTATGGGGATAACTGTCCATGAACATATTATCGTGGGAGATAAAATATATTACAGTTTTGCCGAACATGGAGATATTGAAGTCATCAAACAAAACATTGCAAGGTATTGTCCATGAAAATCTGTCAGGAGTATTTTCAGGCAGGTATGCAAAAATCCCCTGATTTGTATCAAGGGTTTGATAGTGTCATGAACGCCATTGTGGGAAAAGTGAAGCAATATAAAAATCCCACAAGAAATATGTATAAAAAAGCGGTCTTGATTCATCAACATGCAGAAACACTTCAAACAATCCCCACAAAAGCCCTTCACGAACATCTAGACCATTTCAAAGAAAAAATACGATGTCATGGCCGGAACGATTTAAAACTTCACGCCCATGCGCTCGCCTATATATCGGAAGCATCATATCGCAGCCTGGGATTACGTCCATTTCCGGTACAAATTATGGGAAGCCTGGTATTGTTGCATGGTTATCTTGCTGAAATGTCAACAGGTGAAGGAAAAACCCTGACAGCTGCACTTGCAGCAGTGATTTCCGGGTGGAAAGGGCTGCCATGCCATATAGTGACTGTCAATGATTATCTTGCCAAACGCGATGCAATTGAACTGGCTGAATTGTATTCTTTTTGTGGACTAACCACAGGTCATGTGATTGGCGTTATGTCTCCAGAAGAACGTCAGATCAATTATACAAATGATGTCGTTTACACGACCAGTAAAGAAATACTGGCCGACTTTTTGCGCGATCGACTTAAAACGAACAATTGTCATCATCCTGGAATACGTTTGATTCAGTCTTTTATCCCTTTTCGAGAAAATCAAACCGATCAAATGGTGATGCGTGGTATTCATACCGCAATTGTCGATGAAGCGGATAGCGTTTTAATTGATGAATCTGTCACACCATTAATTATCTCCCGCCCAATGGAAAATGAACCATTGAAACAAGCGATTGCTATTGCACATACAATCAATCAATCATTGGTGCCGGATACGCATTACAAAGTGATGGACCTTTACAGAGAAGTTCGCCTTACAGAAAAAGGAAAGGTTGTTTTACGAGATGCCGCAAAACAATTTCCTGGTATCTGGCGTGGGCTGTCTCGTCAAGAAGAAATAATTAAACTGATGATACAGGCCCATGAATTGTTTCATCGAGACAAGCATTATGTTGTACAGGATAATAAAGTGATTATTGTTGATGAGTTCACAGGACGCTTGATGCCCGGTCGAAGCTGGAGTCATGGATTGCATCAAGCTGTTGAAGCAAAGGAAGGTGTTGAAATAACAGATCCTATGGAAACACTGGCACGCTTAAGTTTTCAACGTTTTTTTCGATTGTTTCCACAGTTATCAGGTATGACAGGAACAGGGAGTGAGGCGCGAGGCGAATTCTGGCAAATATATCGTCTTCCAGTAATGCGGATTCCGACAAACAGACCGTGTATTCGAAAGCAATTCCCTGATCGCGTTTTTTCTACGAAAGAAGAAAAAATCATTTCAATTGTTCGCGACATTGAATTAATTCATCAAACAGGCCGTCCAATACTGGTTGGCACCAGAAATGTCGCTTCCAGTGAAGAACTGGCATTACGATTGAAAAAATCTGGAATGGAGTATCAAGTTATCAACGCGGTTCGTCACGAAGAAGAGGCCAAAATTGTAGCTGATGCAGGCAATCTGAACCACATTACCATTGCAACCAATATGGCTGGTCGAGGGACAGATATAAAACTGGGCCCAGGCGTTGAAAACCTGGGCGGTCTTCATGTCATCGCAACAGAACGTCATGAATCGGGTCGAATTGATCGACAATTGTTTGGGCGTTGCGCTAGACAGGGAAATCCAGGAAGTGCGCAAGCGTTTATCAGCCTTGAAGATGAACTGATTCAACGATATGTGCCCCAAAGCATTCAAAAATGTATTTCAATCATTTTTCCGACGAAAAATTTGCGCTTGTCAGGCAAAATGTTATATGCGTATGCCCAAATAAAAGCAGAACGACTGGCATATTATCAGCGAAAAGCAGTTCTTCGCAGTGATAAATGGCTGACAAAGGCATTGTCCTTTGCTGGTGAGGAAACTTAATGTCTATATTATTCTAGGATTCCTAAGAAAGTTTATATTGATTTTTTATTTCGGGTATAATAAATTCAGACCTATTTAAAATACAAATACCTTATGGCAAAATTTTGGTAAAACAAATGCATCGTCAATATTTAAACAAACAATTGCTGTTCATTATCCTTTTATTTTTTTATGGATGCACGGGAATCAAGACGCATTCTTACTATCTGAAAAGCAGTGAATTATTCCAAAACAATAAATATATCCATGCCTATTTTTATGCAAAACAGGCTGTAGATAACATGCCTGATAATGTTAAATATGTTACAATGCTTGCATGGACATTGCTGAAACAAGGCAGATCGGAAAGAGCTGCAAAAATTATGGCACCTTTTGAAAAAATGGGTCATGATATACGTGTGATTCAAATAAATGCCTGGATATGCCATTCTCTTGGTCAGAATAAAAAAGCGATGCAATGGTTTCAAAAAGCGTTGCTATGGGCCAATAATCAATCGAACTCGCAATCAACATTCTGTCAATCCATTCAGTCTGATGCTTTTTATGGCATGGGGCTGGTTTATTCACGAATGCTTCAATTTGAAAAGGCGCGTGAAAATTTTCAAAAAGCGTTAACATTTAAGAATCAGTTTGTTGGGCATCGACCGATTTCCCTTGCGCATGCGCTCACTTTTTTTGTCAATCAAGACTATCAAAAATCAAAACAGGCATACCAGCGCATCAAAAAGGATGGACCTGATGCGATTATTGATACTCAAATCGCATGGTGTCTGTATTATCAAAAAAAATATATTGAAGCTGAAATGCATTTACTCAAAAGATTTCATGAAGCCCAAGATAAACGTCCCTTTTTATATGGTCTTGTTTTTACGACCTATGCACAGCAAAAATATGTGCAATCCAAACAATATCTGCAATCACTGATTAAACTTGATCCAGGCTTCGCAGATACAAAAGAGATCTGGCAATTGATTTCCTTATCTCACAAATGGCATGATCTTACTTTAGAACTTGCAAACCAGTATGGTTTGAGAGGTCATTTTCAACGTGCATCACAACTTTGTCAATGGATATTGAGAAAAAATCCCAATCATTGTCAGGCACAAAAAATAGATATTTGGTGTGAACTTTATCAGAGTCATGCAATCGTCGCCCTGTCACAGTTCAATCAATTTTCGGTAAAAGAAAATTGCGATCCGCTTATGGGCAAACTTGGACAGGGGATTTCATTAATGTATCTGGGATATGCGGATGATGCCATCAGCGTATTGTCTCAAATCCCCAATGACTCTCCGCATCATTTTCGTGCGCAAATGGCATTGGGTGCTATTTCTTATTTCAATGGTGATTTCGAATCAGCCATTTCAATTTACAAGCCGAAAATTAACAAACTTTTTAGCATAAAGGATCAGTTTTGGCCATTTCTGAACTTAAACACTTTGGGGTGGGCTTATATTTATAAAAATGAATACCAAAAGGCAGAGTCCATTTTTTCTCAAATGAATGATATGCGAAATCATTTAGCTGGTCTTCATTTGTTTGGCCTTTCATGGGCAAAATTTAAACAAGGCAAAAAAGATGAAGCCATAGAAAGCCTTTTGGAATATAATTTCATTTTCGAAGATCAATTTAAACAATCTATGCTGGTAGCCAATGCGTTTTTTTTACAATCAGATTACCAAGAAGCCATTGCCATTTATGAAGACAATATGGCAGATTTACCTGAAAAAGAACTGTTTTTTTCCTGGGGCAGTTTTGCACTTCAGAATCTTGGATGGTGTTACATCCATACGCATCAATATCAAAATGCATTGAACACATTTTTAAAATTAAAAGCGTATCATCCCGCACCAATCAATTTTATCGTTTATGATAATTTAGGATGGGGCTATGCCTATCAGGGATTAATTGATCAGGCAGAAAAATCGTTCCGGCATTCGTTGAACATCGCCCCGACTGCGAAATTGGCTCGTGATGGTCTAAAACAGATCAAACGATATCGTAACAGGAGAATAAAATGAAATCAATCCGCATTTGTTTGGTAATATTCTGGATTGGACTTGCAAACAGTTTTGCAGAAGTGATGACCACCGACGCGATCAAATCATGCTATTATCAATCGTATCAACATGAATTACAGAAACGATATAAAAATGCCATTGCAGATTTAAAACCTGTTTACCTGAATTATCCCAACACATACACAATCAATTACCGACTGGGGTGGTTGTATTATTTAAATCAGAATTATGCCAATGCGATTGAGCATTTGAATCAGGCCACTGCTATCGCACCACAATCTTTGGAAACGATAAAAATTATGATATACATTTATTGTGCGCAAGATAATTGGGTTGAAGTTGAAACGCTTTCTGTTCAATTATTAAAACAGGATTATTATAGTAACGTTGGAAACTATTGGTATGCTGTTGCGCTTAAAATGCAAGGGAAGTATTCATTGGCAATAAAGATTGCAAACAAAATGCTGGCGATTCAGCCCACATCAGAAACATTTCTACAGGAGTTGGGTGAAAATTTGTTTTTGAGCAATTATGTTGATGACAGCCTATCGATACTTGACAATATGCTCATCTTATATCCTCATAATAAAACTGCACGATACTACTTGAAAAAAATAGAAGCAGGTCACACAAGAAATAAAGATCATAGTGGGGGCTCCAACGCATGGGGTACACACGTTTGTTCTCATTGTCTGCCCCCTGATTACGCAAGGAACAATGATTAATGAATAGCGTAATTGGATCAGCCATACTGAAATAGATATTGAGTCTCGTAATGGTCATTCCTGTTCATTAATTAAAAATGAAAACGCTGAGGTGTTTATGTCTAACTCACACACGACAACGCATCAAGAGTCATTATCACGACAAAATCGAATTCTTAAAGCAGTCAATCTTGTGGCAGAGCAATTATTGGCATCATTTCAACCCGATCAGCTATTCCCAGATATTCTGAAACAGTTGGGCATATCAACCTGTGCGTCAGCAGTCTTCCTTTATAAATGGAATAACAAGACCCGAAGTGCAGAACTATGCCATGAATGGCAAACACCTGGCAGTCAATTTATTTGTCAATCCTTTGATATCAGTTACCTCACTTCCGAGCATCCCACATTGGACAACTTATTTGAAAGGCTTGAATCCGGAGAATTTGTATGCGGCTCAGCGTCTGATTTTACTGAACGCGACCAAATGTTTCTTCGCGAATTAAACATTTCATCATTATTGGTGCATCCGATCAGTATTCGAAAAGTGTTATGGGGAGGGATTGCATTTATCAATCACAGTGGTGATGAGTTTTGGGACGCATCTGAAATAAATGCGTTGCAAACTGCTGCGAACTATATTGGCGCATCACTCAGGCGAATGAACATTGAACAGGAGCTTCAGACAGCTAAAAACAAGGCTGAATCAGCCAATCGTGCGAAAAGCGAATTTGTCGCAAATATGAGCCACGAGTTAAGAACCCCAATGAATGCCATTATCGGTTTTGCTGAAATGCTAAGTGATAAAATTTTTGGAGACCTGAATGATAAGCAACTTAAATATACCAACAATATCTTGGCAAGTGCGCGTCATTTAATGGATTTAATTAACAGTATCCTGGATTTATCAAAAATCGAGGCCGGTCGAATGCCGCTGGCACTATCGCGTTTCAGCATACGACGTGAATTATTGGACGTAGATAATATTATCAAACCCTTAGCGGTTCAAAAAAAGTTACTTATTCAGTTATCCATCGCAGATGATGTGCCATCTATTCTGGCAGACCCTGGAAAGTTCAGACAGATTTTATATAATTTGTTAAGCAATGCAATTAAGTTTACACCAGATCGCGGTGAAGTGACTGTTCGAATTACGCAATCCAAGCCCCCGAAAAATCATGAATGTTACACAACAAATGGTATCCTGATTCAGGTAAAAGACACAGGAATCGGTATATCGTCTGCCAACTTAAAACGAATTTTCAAAAAATTTGAACAGGCAGATACATCATATTCGCGAAAATATCAGGGCACAGGCTTAGGTCTGACATTAACACAAAAACTTGTTGAGGCGTTTGGAGGAATTCTATGGGCTGAAAGTGAAGGGAAAGACTGTGGTTGCACATTTACCTTCTGGATTCCTCAGGTCGTCCAACCCAATGCGCTCCAGTGCCAGGTTAATTGTTAAGGGATGCTCTGAAAATAACTTCCCCAATTAGTGATATTGTTCGCTTTGAGGTAATTGTACTGTAGAGACGTAGCATGCTACGTCTCTACACGACCTTTTTTTTATGTACGATCATGAAAAAAGAGCATGTTATTTTCAGAGAATTCCTAAGGAATGCGCGAAAAATAAATTCCTCATTTAAAATTGTTCATTTTCGTTTTTGAACCATGATTACACTGAAGAAGATGAAAAAGATGAATTTAAAGTGTTTTTATTCATCTTATTC
>Ga0272440_1000630_pt1 | contig 29582 bp, 13 predicted proteins | sample SSMMMBAug17_FD_192440 | JGI IMG/M metagenome (GOLD analysis project Ga0272440, IMG submission 192440) | Marine sediment archaeal communities from Little Sippewissett salt marsh, Falmouth, MA, United States - SSM-MMB-Aug17 | ecosystem: Environmental > Aquatic > Marine > Wetlands > Sediment ... | reverse complement strand
TAGCGTCCTTTTCCCCATATGTAGCGTGGGGCTTTAGCCCCATGCGGACGTGGATTTGCCGAAATATTATATTTTTCATAGTTAATTTATTAACAGGGTTATTTCCAGCTTGGTATTTAGTCTACAACTTGATAACCAATACGAATTTTTTCTCGTTCCCAGGCTCTGCCTGGGAATGCATGCCCGGCGGCTCTGCCGCCTAGATCAATGCATAGGCGGCAGAGCCGCCAAGTATGCATTCCCAGGCAGAGCCTGGGAACGAGAAAAACGAACCTATATCCAAAAAAATTCATACATTAATATCTCTTGATTTAAAGCGTATTTATTGATATTGTTTGTTCATCCAGGCTTTTTGAAACGTAGGCGAAAGCGCTACTGGCTATGACCCATTCCCAGAATATAATAGTTGTCACATGACTACAGCAGCGTAGAGCTAAAGCCGGCTAAAGCGCTACGCTGAATCAATAAATGAACTTTTGAAACAAATCAAAAGTTGACAAAAAAATAGGAGAAAAAAAAATATATGTCAGGACACAATAAATGGTCAAGTATTAAACACAAAAAAGGGGCGGCAGATGCAAAACGTGGAAAAATTTTTTCCAGGCTAATCAAGGAAATCACAGTTGCAGCGCGCATGGGTGGTGGTGACCCCAATGCCAATCCGCGCTTGAGAGCAGCTATCACAACAGCCAAGAATGAAAACATGCCCAAAGACAATATTGAACGTGCAATAAAAAAGGGAACAGGCGAACTCGAAGGTGTTAGTTACGAAGAGATAACGTATGAAGGCTATGCACCTGGCGGTGCTGCTGTCCTGGTTGAATGTCTTACTGATAATAAAAACAGGGCAGTTGCTGAAGTTCGTCACTTGTTTAGTAAGTCCGGCGGTAACCTGGGTGAAAATGGATGTGTTGCCTGGATGTTTGATAAAAAAGGGCTTATTGTCATTAATAAAAACGATGCTGGTGAAGAACAACTCATTGAAATTGCGATTGAGGCTGGTGCTGAAGATGTCAACGATGAAGGGGATACATTCGAAGTTCTTACCGATCCAGGCGATTTTGAACCGGTCAAAGAGTCCATTGAAAAAGCATCCATTAACATTGAAATGGCTGAAATCAGCATGATTCCCCAAAATATGCTGGCATTACAAGGGAAAGAAGCTGAACAAACATTTCGCCTCATGGAAGCACTTGAAGATTGTGATGATGTTCAAAAAGTGTATACAAATGCGGATATTCCTGATGACATGTTGAACTGACTTATGTGTGGAATTACTGGATTTACAGGCCATGGTACAAAAAGCAATGGCCTTGCTATGATGCGGTCACTGTTTCACAGAGGCCCGGATGCTGATGGTTTTTGGATGCAACATGATCCAATTCTTTTTATGGGCCATCAGCGTCTTTCCATTTTAGACCATGATGGTGGCGCTCAACCCATGTGGTCTGATGATCATCGCCTGTGTGTGGTATTTAATGGCGAAATATACAATCATTTACAACTACGTAAATCCTTGATAAATAAAGGATTCACCTTTCGTTCAGATCACTCGGATACTGAGGTTTTGTTATATGCCTATCGCCAATGGGGTATGGATATGCCCGAGCAATTAAATGGTATGTGGGCATTTGCAATTCTGGATCTGGATCGCACGTGCCTGTTTTTGTCCAGAGATCGCTTTGGGCAGAAACCCCTGTATTATTCCTTTCAAAATCAAGTTTTTGCCTTTTCTTCTGAGCTTAAAAGTATTATTCAACACCCAGATATTCATGCAAACATTTCTAAAAAAGCCCTTATGAAATATTATGCTTATGGCTATATCCCTGCACCTTATTCCCTATATGAAACCATTTATAAACTGCCGGCAGGACATAATTTATGGATTGATTATCGTTCATTAAACCATAAAAAATGGGCCTATTGGGATTATGAAATTAAGTCTCATGCAAAAAAAAATAAGGTTTCACAAAAACAACTCAAGGATTGGTCAGAACAACTTGTGGACTCTTTAAAACAGGCAGTTCACCTGCGGATGCCGGCTGATGTTCCGGTTGGTTTTTTTTTGAGTGGTGGCATGGACTCCGCATCTGTTGTGGCAATGGGACGCACTAACGCCCAAACCATTCAAACATTTAGCATTGGATTTCAAGAACGATCCTTTGATGAATCGCCATATTCAAAATTTCTTTCCAAATATTTTAAAACTCGTCATTACCATGATATTCTTTCTTTAGAAAAAGCCAGAAATATTCTACCATCATTAATCAACAAACTGGACGAGCCCATGGGAGACGCCTCCTTTGTACCCACAGCATTGCTCTGCCAGCAAACACGAAAAAAAGTGACTGTGGCATTGGGTGGTGATGGTGCTGATGAGCTTTTTTTGGGCTATGACCCTTTTCATGCTGCCCGCATGTTTCAATTGTATCAAAAGTTTGTGCCGCGCCCCATACATGATAGCATTTTGGCCCTGGCCAGCTTAGTGCCTGTGTCATTTGGTCATATGAGCCCGGGCTTCATTCTTCGGAAATCTCTTGCTGGCGTGAGCTATCCCCAAAAGTTGTGGAATCCTTTATGGATGGGCCCTCTTTCACCTAAACAACTGGCTGAATTATTTAATGAACCTATTGATTTAGAAGATATTTACGAAGAAGCGATCTATTATTGGGAAAAAAATGCGCATCTGTCCCTGATGGACAAAGCCCAAATATTTTTTATAAAACTGTACCTTCAGGACAGCATTTTGACAAAAATTGACAGGGCCAGTATGATTCATTCTCTAGAAGTCCGCTCTCCATTTTTGGATATCCGCTTTGTGGATCTGGTTCGACAAATTCCCTGGTACTTTAAGTACCGATTTTTCAAAACAAAATATATTTTAAAGCAAGCATTTAAGCAGTATTTGCCAGATAAGATAATCAAACGAAAAAAGCATGGTTTCGGCGTTCCAGTTGGTCAATGGTTCTATGAAAGAAAATTGCAATGGCCATCCCTGGAGATGACTCATTTAAATAGACAGGTTGCGGACTTGTATAAAAATGAGCACCTTCAACAGATAAATGATCATCGGTTATTTTTGTGGAATCATTGGGTACTGTCAAATTACCTGTAAAACTAAAAAAACATGCCTTATTTTTTTGTAAACAATATTCCCCGCTTATTCGTCTTATGTTGAAAAGAGTGCATGACATGAAAAAAATTCATTGGGACGCATTCCCAAAAATTGTACTCGAAAAAGTGTTAACTGGAATATGAAGGATGTCTGAAATTATTGAATAAAAAAATAGGAGAAAGCAATGAAAAAACAAGTTTTATTTTTTTTTGTATTCGCATTTGCAGGGATATCAATAGGTTACGCGAAAATGCAAGGTATTGAAAAGTTACCTCCAGGAAAATGGTGGCAGATGCCTGATGTTGTTAGAACGTTAAAAATTACTAACAAAGAAAAAACATTATTGGAACAGATGTTCCTTGAATCGAGAAAAACCATGATTGGCATCAAAAGTGAAATGAAAATACACGAACTTGATATGGAAACTCTTATGGAAAGTGAACCATTTAACGAAACAGCGGTCAAGAATAAATACAGTGTCATACTTAACACAGGCATAAAATTGTTTGAAAAGCAATTCGATTTTTTGGTTGAGGTCAGAAAGCTATTGGGAAAAAATCGATTTATGCAGCTAAAAGACCACTTTCATGAAAAACATCGGCATAAAAGGGGCCATCCTCGCCATGGTAAAAATAGACATCCCTCATGGTAACTCAGTTTGATTTTGGTTTCTGTTAGAGGGCGAACACAAGGTTCGCCCCTACATTGGTTTCGGACATTGGTTGGATTTTGGTATTTTTTCGAGGCAACATTTTCCCCTAACTTGTACATACGCCCCCGGTAGTCAACAATCAAGGTCTGACCCCAACTCCTCACCTGATCATGTTTTCAGATTGATATATAAGAAAATAAATAAAAAAAGCACATAAAGGCCGATGAAAAGTTTTGGAAGCATTGATTCCTGAACTGAAAAGCCAGAACTTTTTTTAGGCGTTTCTTGTTGCTTTTCAGGCGGTTCGTCTTTTTTTGTATCATCAGGCGGATACAGTGCGTCTTCAATGTGATACATTCTTATCGAGCCCTCCATGCCAGGTTTATCTTCCATTTCTCTTAAGGTTTTCATTCGCAATTTTATTAATTTTTTGTAATTGAGAATTAATGTTACCCATAAAAACGAAATAGAAATGCCTGCAACCAATAGGGATGTGACAAGTATAATGGATATGAACTGTATGTCTGGTTTGTAATCCTTTAATATAAAAGCAATTGAAGCTAGAATAATGGCATTGGCTGTAATATATGTACTGGTTAACAATTGTCTGCGATCACTCATTTTTGCGGTATCTTCAATAAAAAGCTTATACTCCTCAAAGGTGTTAAATTGTTCCATATTTTCCTCTCTTTCAGGGTTAAGAAATACCCCTTTTTTTTAATGCGCCCAGTGATAACCATCATAAATCACCAGGATCAATAATTTTCACTTTGCCTGAATACTGGCTCACTGTATTGTACATATGGGCGGTTCCGCCTGGGCCATCACCTGTTTTTTGGTTCCAGAGACAAATGAAATTGACTTTATCCAATCCCCATGCCAATGCAGTGAAAAGTTGCCAGAGATTATTGCGGGAGTATGGATCTATATCATCTGGCAGTGGTGCAAGTTCTTTGGCCATGGTCATAATGGATGTATTTTTATGACTTTTGATTGTTAAAAATCGGTTGACCCAATCTTCTCCAGCCAATCGAACAGATTTTTTAATAAATTCAGGTTCATCAAAAGGCAGTCGAATTTCCAGGTTCAGGCCCAAATCCAAACAAAGCTCTGCAAATATGATATCTCCCCCGCAAGCTCCGCCACATAATGCAAGATCGCCAGGTACAGGTGTCATTTCGTCAAGTGCCTGTTTTATTTTATGGGCAGCTTGTTGTTCTTTTTCCTTTGGGAAGCGCGGTTCTTTTCGCTCGGGTTGATCAATCATATGTCCACTGAATAGAAAAACATTCTTTGGTGCTTTTTCTATTTGTGGTGGTGTTAGTTGATTGAGGGCATTGTTAAACAGATCTAATACCCTGTCTACCAGTTCAGGCCTGAATTTTAAGTCTTTTAAAATCAGGAGTTGTTGTTTTGCAGAATCAAGATTAAACCAGTTTTGTTTTGATTTTTTAATTGCCCGCTTATATTGTTTTAATACAGTTTTTTGATCACCTGTCAGGATTTCAAGATCTGCCAGAGAGACACCAGCCCAATAATCCTCTGGATTTTTTTCTATAGCACATTTAATGGCCCATCGCACCCCGCCCATCAGTTCTTTTTGGTCTGTATCATTGTTAATTTTTGTTAGATAACACAGCAGGTGTGTTAATGTCAATGCATTTATTCCAGAATAGTAATGGCCAGGGTCTAGAAGAAAGCCATATTTATAAGCGTTAATGGCATCTTTAAGAAGGTCTTCTTCATCAGCAGCGTCGGCAATCATTTCATCTGATGTTTTACTCTTATTTCTCCAGCTTGCAATCCAGGCGTCCTTTTCAATACGACCGAGTAAGGCTCGTGACTCGGCATCATTGGGGTATTCATCAATAAGTCTGTTGATCTGAATTTTTGCTTTGTCAATCTCCCCCAATCTGCCCAGTACAATACATTTTATCCGCAAGCTTTTGATGTCCTTTGGATCAATTTCAAGGGCTTTCTCTACCTGTTCGAGTGAAAATTCATATTGGCCCATATCACGTAATGCATTTGCAGCACTGCGGTAGATTTCTAATTTTAAAGATTGATTGGATGCTTCTTCAGAGTAAACCAGAATATTTGCGGCTTTCTGATGAATTCTGGCATATTCAATGTTATCTTCCAACTCCTGGTGATACTTTTGAAAATTTTGTGTTCTGAGCGCACGCCAGCCAGGCTCCTTTAAATTACTCAGTAAGTTGTATATGGGGCTTGTTTTTTCATACCTCATTTTTAGTTGTGTGTTTTTTACAAATTCAGCCAATTCTTTTCGATCATTTTCCAGATGATTGATATCAGGCTCACCTTTTGTATCAACCGAATAGCTTAATGTGCGGTCAGAACAGATATCAAATGGAATTTTCGTTCGTCTACACTTAATATGAATGATACCAGTTGCGCGCAATGCATGACGCACGCCCAGCTCATACCAGACATTTGGATTGTCAATGGAAATGTCTGCGATAACGATATCTGCCAAAAGCAACTCTTGAAACATATCCTTTCGAATGTCTCCTGAGCTCTTTTCTTCATCCGCCCGAAACACACGAAACCCTTCAGCATCAAGGGCTGGATAAATCAACTCCCTATATACTTTATCGAAATTTATACCTTTTTTTGTTTGATAAGGCATTGCGACAAAAGCATGAAGTGACATTTTTACCTCCTATGGACAGACATTTTTCAAAAATTTGACATTTGCAAAGAGTGTAACCCAAACCATCGGCATTCTTTTTTTGGTTACACGCATCCAAATTGCCGGTCAAACCGAAATCAAATGCACATCAAAGTGCTGTAATATGTCTGTCAGTTTTCTCTGCCATGCATTATGAATATCATGGGGCACAACATACAAATGTGTACTTTCTTTAAATGCCGATGCATACGCCTGATCCAGGCCTGTGGCCAGTTCTGTTAAAATATACTTATTTTTGTTTTGATCTGTGATATCAGATCCCGGCGGTAACTGGTCCATCAGCCGCACTGAATAGTTATGAGTGCCTTCCATCAAATGAGCTTTACCCACTTGCATGTAAATAATAGACTTATTTTTATGATTGATCTGTGCAAATATGGGACGATTTTCGGAATCATATTGCTTTTCAATATAATCCACCGCATCATTACCTAAAAACAAGCGTGTTTTGGTAATCATGCCGGTCTTATAAAGACTTTCCAGAAAAGACTTTCGCGAAGGAAACATTCGCCTGATCATCTCATTACCTGTTTGGTTGCCCACTTCTTTGAGTAATTCCAGAAATACAAGCATGTCCATTTGAGATAACCATTTCTGCATCTGATTTTCATAGTTTGATGGCAGCCCTGCCCAGCTTTTTTGATAAAGATCACTGGATTTTGGCATACGCGGGTCGCCCAATAAAGAAATTATCAATTGACGCCAATTATCTGGCATGTTTTTGTTGACAGCTTTATCCATCATTTCCATGCTGATGATTTGTGCCAGTGAATATTGATTATCATAGGGCATGTTTTTGATTTCCGACCTGGATACAACCCCAAAAACAGAACTGCTGCCTCCCAATTGCAGTTTTTCAATAGGCGTGACATACAAATGTTTTTTGGCAGATTTCAGAAATTGCGCCTTATGATCCCAGGGAATATGGGAGGCCTTAAAATACTCTTTTAAACTTTGTTCCTCACTATGAAAGGCGGCCCAAAAATCTTTGAGCAATGGATCAAATAAAATATTTTTTTGGGCACAATAAACCTTCATATCATTTGAAATTCGCCTGTTGGCACAGATGATCCGCAATTGATCCCTCAAATATTTACAAAAAAAATGCAGATCATCGATCTGATCAAATTGATAAAAATAGATACGAATCAGACTGAATAGCTGCGATGCTGATAATACCTTTTTGATACGTGACACCTGTTTCAAATGTTTTTTGGATAGGGGACATTTGCTCAAAAAACGGGTACTTGTTGACCACAGATGAATCAACACACGAATATCAGATTGAGACTGCACGACATGTTTGAGTTTTTCACCATTGGATATGGCATTAAGAATTGCCTCGCGTCGCTCAAGAAACCATCGGGCTTGAGTTGCCTGGCCTGTGCCCATTTTTTTGAACCCATCAGTCAGTGTGTTAAACACATGCAAATCTTTTCGTCCAGCAGTTTCATCCAGGACAAATGTCAGTTGAGGAAGTTGTGGTTTTATCATGATATTTGAAAGGATCGCTTGCGAATTTCGCCTTTACGAATATTGTCCCGGTGTATGGTTCTTTCATAAAATGAGACATGACCTGTTGTGGATATCATTAAGATGGATTGTGAACGGGTACCATAAAAAGGATTGTCAATAAAAATAGGAGATAACATTTTTTCCCATTCTCTGGATATACCGGTTTCGGGCAAAAGATTTTCATCTGGATATAATTGATCTGATAACAAAGCCAATATTTGCTTAATATCAGGGTCAGTATTGTCTGGAATACACTTTGAAAATAAGTGTTTTCCTCTATCAACCTTGGGCCATGAAACATTCAAAAAATTATTGCTTAACCCATAAATGCCCGGCGAAATTTTGTGAATATCTTTTTTACAATTGGACAGATACAGCAATTGGTTCATATCACCCACCATAAGATTGAAACCACTAAATTGATCAGCATGGTGTTCAATTGACTGAAGGTAGTCTGTAGGAGACATGTCTGAAATCAAAAAATTCTTTACCAGTTGCCCACGACTTGGTGAATCAGATTTTATCATGACAGGGCTTCTGAAATTAGTTAAGGCCGCAAATCGTCCGGTTCGAGTGATGCCCATCCAGGTGCCACCATTCACCAGATCTTTACCTGCAAGAACAGATGGATAGTCCTCCCAAAATTCCAGGACAGCTGTGGGGCGATCTCTGAATTCATCACGATTTGATGCCAAAATGAAATCGTATTTTGTATGATTTTTGTAGCAAAAAAGTATTAAGCACATTGTTAAGGCCTCATTTAATCCGACCATTACGATGATTAAAATAAAATTATGATATATAAGCCCCAAGGGGACTAATTTTTCGAGTATCCCAAAGTGAACTCATTATCATGGCTAAAATGATTTTGCAATTATTTAAAACGACTCAACATCAGCTAGTTTCAAGTGCAATCTGTAAAATAATTAATAATTAAGATGCGCCCCCCTGACAGGCCAATAATCAGGTTTCAGGTGCATAAGAAAATCTTCAACTGGATAGCAGGAGATACCATCAACAATCAGCCTTTCAGTACCTCTATATAAAAGCAAGAGGTCAGCTTCTGGATAGTCTTTTTTGAATTCTTTAAGTGATTTTAAGCTTTTTGGAAAAATTTTGCTTGAATTTTTTACTTCTATAGCTCGAAAATGATTCATACCATACAAGATGAAATCAACCTCTGATCCGCCGCGTGATCTCCAAAAATAACAATGGATTTCATTATCTGAATAATCACACCAGGCTTTCAAATGTTGTAAAACAACCCCTTCTAATGCAAGTCCTCCCATCTCTTCAGGACTGTCGATAGGACCTTTTGGGCGTAAATTGTAATAAACACCGGCGTCAAATAAATAAAATTTGGGTTGAACAGTCATTGCGCGCTTTGCTCGTTTTGTAAATACAGGAAGCCTGTATCCCAATAATAAATCTTCAGTAATAGAAATATAATTGTCTACAATCTTTCTTGAAATCTGGCACTCTCTTGCAACATTACTGATATTCATAATACTGCCATGTGAAAAGCTGATTGATTCTAAAAAACGAGCAAAATTGCCAACATTTCTAACAAGGCTTTCTTCTTTAACTTCTTCCTTTAGATATAAAGAGATGTATGAAAGGAGTGTTTTAGCTGGTGATTTTGATGACACAATTAAAGGAACCATACCAATCTTGAGTGCAGAATCAAGGGAAAATTCAGCGCCTAATTCAGCGGCCATAAAAGGATGAAAATGAGTTAAAATAGCCCTTCCTGCTAATAGATTGACACCGCCGCGTCTGAGTTTTCTGGCACTTGAGCCTGTCATGATAAACTGGTGGGTTTTAAATTCTTCTATTAAGCTGTGTATGCTATCCAATAGAACAGGTGCTTTTTGAATTTCATCAATGATATATGTATGGGTTTGCAAGTTTGCCTTTACGATTTGTTTGATTCTTTCCGGATGCGCAATGTGATCTCTAAATGTAATATCATCCAATAAATCTATATATTTTGCATCTGGATAATTTTTTTTGAGCCATGTTGATTTACCAGTACCCCTGGGTCCAAAAATAAAGTAACTGCCTGAAGGTGGTTTAAAAAATCTTTCTTTAAATTGTTGCATACAAAACTCATCTAATTTCGAAATATTTAATTACAGGTCAAATTATCCTCTCAATTTTAACCTTTCAGGTGAAAAAATCAAGTAAAAAATATTTCCTTCCCAGTATTTTTTGTTATTTTGCCAACTCCCCAAATAATATTTGAATCCAACACCCCCCACTATCTCCATTTGCATTCACAGGCTCAGGTTTAGGCTCAGGAGTTACTACTGGCTCATCTTCCTTATTGACATCAAAACCAACCACAGTCAAATGGGTCATTTCAAGATATATCACATCATTTTCCCGCCTGTATCCAAGCATTGTTTTTTTGAAACCATCAATACCATCCCCGCGTTCACTTAGCTGAAAGCTTGTGGAGCCATGCGCCTTCAACGCATTACTCAAACTATCGTATGCATCTGATTTCGGGTTCAATATCAATGGCATCTTGATTATCGGCGGCGGTTCAACAGAATGTTCACTGAATCGACCATTGCGCAAGATCGGATTATAAAGCACCCGCGCACCAGCATATCGTCCCTCTGCCATTTCAAAGCTGATCATCGCTCCACTACCAGCACTTTGCCCAAAGCAATAATGATGCACAATTACATTTATTTTTTGTTCGGGCAATGGATGAATATCATCATCCTCGCCATCTGACAGATAATAATCATTTTGATACATGAGCAAACCAGCAGTACTTTCTGTACTGTTGTCAATAAACAAATAGTCCAATGGTATGGGCGGAATATCTACCTGAAGTGTTTGTTCGCTTCCCTGGATATTTCTAATTTTTATGTTAAGGCGGGTTCCCAGAATTGGGTAAAAGGATTTATGCCCATTGGCAATGGTTGCTGCTGGACCATATTTTGTTTCAAGGCTTTTTTGATATGTGGGACGACCTTCCAATTCATTGGCCTCTGTGGCATAATCTGTATAAGTAACCCGATAACTGCCTGCCGGCTTGTTGGCATCGTAAAAATCAAATTCAAGGGTGTACGTCTTATCACCATTGTCAATTGTAGGGATGATATCAGTATCGGCTGCTGTCCATTGATATTTCACTGTTCCCTGGGTGTTATTGGCAAATATTTTGTTATTGAGTTTGGCGGTCAGTCCATTGGTAAAATTTTCGGGTGTAAATGAAAAATTAAGCCCCTCGGTCACGTTCTGATATGAGGCTTCTACCTCTGGCACCTTGACCTTAAATGTGGATCTTTTGAGATAGGCATCTATCTGCATGTCAGGCGTAAAATGAATGATTTTACTACCATCATACTCACATTCAATGGGATCATAGTTGTCTGCAATTATCAATATTCGGTAATCCCCATCACTGAGTGGAATCTCTATTGACCGGGTATCGGATTCACCCTGACGAACAATGTTACCTGTCTTAATATTCTTAATCTGATATTCATAGGGATCGCCCCACTGATATTCTCCTTGTATATTTAAGGTAAACTGACTGGCCGACTGTCGCACCAACGATGCCGATTGGGTCTGATCTTTATCCAGATAAATAGGCGAATAGTGGTAGTTTTCATATTGTTCACCCTCAACAGTCAAGGCATAAACATTTGCAATTAATCGTGTTTCAACCAGAGAATTCTCAGTGTCTATTGATTTGACCATTGCATTGGTGTTTGCATCGAAAATGCGCACAGTTACTGATTCATCTGAAATATAACCCCCTATTAATTTTATAGACAAACGAAATACTTCTTCATTATTGTGAACAGTCACTGGGATAGCTATATCAGCCATAAGATCAACTGGTATTTGTAATGCTTGATACTTATCTCCTGAAAAATTGAATTCATAATAATTTTCAGGTAATTGTGCATTTATAAAATGGGTGTCATTTTGATCTTGCTTTACAATCACATTGGTTTGTGTATTCACAATACTGTAGTCATATGTATCGCCAGGCAAATAGTCTCCTGTTAATGTCAGGCTTAATGTGTAATACGCAATGTCACTATCTGCAATCTGAATGGATACAAAGCCGAGGTTTGAAGTTTCATAGCTGTCTGAAACATTGAAAGTCAATAGATCTTCTCCGGTTTCATTTGAATAAGGGGTGTAGACAAACAATCCTTTCGTTGGATCTATTACCGATGCCGACCCTTTACTTCCCTGAGTGACAATGCGATATACCAGAATGTCATCATCTGGATCACTCCCAGAAAACTGACCAGTTACCTGAACCCCCACAGGTACTTTGAGTTGAGTATCATTCGCATGGGGTTTGTCCTGTGTGCCAGTAACGACTATGGTGACTGACTGGGGATGCGAGTCACTATCATAATCACTGGCTATAAATTGAAAATGGTCTATACCAAAATAGTCTAAGTGCGGGGTGTATTTTAAATTTGGCGGAATTCCGGTCAGGCTGCCATGAATGGGATTTTGGTAAATGGCGTATGTAATTGAATCATTTTCAATATCTGTTGCTGACAGTGAAAACTCTGTGGACTTATCTTCATCAACCGACAATTTTTTGCCAATGGGCCTGGGCGCATCGTTTTCTGGTTGTATTGTTACATCGATGGTTTTCACGGCAAAGCTGTTTTCAAAACCATCGCTAACATGAATTGTAAAGGAGTCACTGCCATTGTAATCTGGAAATGGTCGGTATTCAATAAATTTGCCCTCCCATTGAATGCTGCCATGCATGGGTGCGTTTTTCACTGAAGTAATCAATTGCTCATAGTCAGTTTCCGGATCAGATATGTCAATATGAAGTACTTTGGGCTGATCTTCAGTAGTTATCAACGCATTTTCCGCCACAATGGTTGGTAGATCATTCACAGGTTTTATAAAAATTGTCACGCTCAAGCTTTTGGCATCGGGCGCTTCTCTGTAGTCAAATCGATCATAACCATTGGTATTGAGATATGGACAAAATATAAAATGATCACCTTCCTGGGTTAATTCCCCTTTTTGTGGATATTTTACAATATAAACCTGATTTGACAATGATATGGCAATGGCTTCATCCTCTGAGGCAATAACATCGACCTGATTAATTCCCACCCAAATTTGAATGGTAGCGATTTTGGATGAGGATTGATTATCTTTTGCCTGCACAGTAATTGTTTCAACCCCAAGGAAAGAATTATTGGGGGTATATGTGAGTCCTGCGCCAGCAATGCTTGCTGTTCCATTGATAGGATCTGTAATGATTTCATATATCAAGGGATCATTGTCATTGTCTTCAGCCATTAAGGTGACATGGGCCTGATTGTTTTGTTCAACTTCAATGTTCTGACTGCCCAAGACTGGTGAGTCATTCACCGGTGTAATCCACACAGAAACCAGGGCGGTCTCAGAACGTTGGTTGCCATCACTAATTTGATAGCTGAAATTGTCATCACCAAAAACATTCCCATTGGGTTGATAAACAAAGCGCCCCAGTTCACGATCTATCCATTCTACGACCCCTTTCTGTGGCAATGTGACAATTGTATAGGACAGTACTGGTGTATCCACATCACTGCCTGGCAAGGTGCCCGAAAACGTTGTATCTTCGTTCAGTTGAATGGATAGGGGGAGCGCGACAGGTGGATCATTGATTGCATGAATATCAATGGTCAGTGTTGTTTTGGGGGATTTTCCGCCGCTGGCATCACTGACAATAAATGTCATGTACTCCTGTCCAAATTGATGGGTCAGTGGGGTATATGTAAAACTGCCAGTATCCAACAGATTAATTGTGCCCAATTGGGGGGGATCAATTAATTGAAATACCAACTGATTATTGTCAATATCACGAGCAATCAATTGACCGGCAACAGCAATATCTTCTTCTGTTTCCAGTTGGGCTGTCATGGCAGTGGGCGGATCATTGACTGGTGCGATAGTAATACTCACCAAGCCTTCATTGGATTGCGATACTGCATCCATAGCCTGAAACCGGATAAAATCCACACCAAAAACATTGGTATATGGCGTGTAAGCAAATGCGCCGGTAGATGCATTGGTCAGGCAGGCGTCTCCTTTTTGGCCATTTTGAATGAGTTGAAATGTAATCGGCTCCATATCAATATCACTGGCCAGAAATGTGCTGACAAGACGTTGATCTTCAACCCCATCCACATGGGTATTGATTGCTATGGGCGGATCATTTTGAGGGCTTATGGTCAGTAGAACCTTTGCAATATTGGATATCAATCGTCCATCATTGGCAGTAAATTCAAAGGAGTCCTCACCATGATAATTGGGATCTGGCTCATAAATCACAGTGGGGGGGCGTCCAGACAGCTTACCATGTGCAGGATAGCTGGCAATGGTGTAAGAAATCGAATCATTGTCTGGGTCCATGGCCTGAAGTTGTATTTCTATGGACTGATCTTCAAGGCTTTCCATTGACCGATCACTGGCAATGGGCGCTTTATTAACCTTTCCAACCAGTATCTCAAGGGAGATACGTGTGGTGACATAACCATCAAATGCTTCAATCCAAAAGGCATCTTTGCCACTATAACTGGGGTATGGCTTATAAACGATCTGGCGCATATTACCTGTGACAGATCCATGAGCAGGTTGCTCCCATCGAACAGTTAGATCATCAAAATCAACATCAGTAGATTCAATGTCAATGGTCAGTGGGAGACTCTCATTGGTTTGAAGGGGTGGCAGCGGATTGAGTATGGTGATTGTTGGGGCATCATTCACAGGGGATATATACACAATATAGGTTTTCTCCTGATCATTGATTGTATATGTAAAGGTATCTTTTCCAAAATAGTCTGGATCCGGTTGATAAACCAGGTCTGGCAGTGTACCCATTAATTTGCCATGCTCAGGCATTTGCTTGATTTTTACATAAACAGGCAGATCCAGTGGCAAGTCATGATCTTCTGTGCCTATGGCATCCGGTGGTTTCATCACTGTAAATTCAATAATACCTGTATCCTTCTCACCTTCGCTGTCATTAACAGAAAATACCAGTTGATCGGTGCCTGTAAAATTATTATTGGGGGCATATGAAATATAAGGCGCCAGGCCGGATAAAAAACCATACTCTGGTGTTTCTACTATTTCAAAGATAAATGCTTCAACAGGGCTATCAATATCCATGGCAGTGAGGGTGATGGCAATATCAGCATTGGCGAAAACATCAACTTTTTGTTGCAAAGCCACTGGTGGATCGTTGACTGCCTTGATTGTGACATTCACTGTCGCACTTTGAGCTTCTGATTGATTATCTGTTACCGAGTAAACAAAAAAATCATCCCCAGATATGTCTGGTTTTGGGGTGTAGATGACTTTTCCTTTGATGGGATCAATGATAGTCGCATTTCCATTGTTTCCCGCCGCAAGCATCTTGAAAAACAAAGGGTCGTTTTCAGGATCGGTTACTGAAAGGATCATGGTATAGGGACTGTCTTCATCAATAACCAGGCTTTGTGTGGCAATGATTGGTGGATCATTTTCATTGTTGATCATAATTTCAATTGTTGCCTCATTGGATTCCAGATGAGCATCAGTCACTTTGAATGTAAAGGCATCCCGGCCAACAAAATCCTTATAAGGTCGATACACACAATAGCCATTTTGCGGATCAGTCAATGTCAGTTGGCCTTTTTCGGGCTGGCTGACAAGGAGAAAGGTCAGTTCATCATTGTCAATATCATGGGCAGTCAAGGTATAGAACGCTGCCACATCTTCTTTGGCTGAAAGTGTTTCTGAATGCGCCTCTGGTGCATCATTGACTGGTAATATATTAAAATCAATTGTTGCGGGTGTTGATGATACCAGACCATCGTTGGCCTGATATTTAAAAGAATCGCTGCCATAGTAATTATTTCCAGGCTGATACACATAATCTCCTGTTTGAGCATTCAAATTGATTGATCCATGAATGGGCTGCTTATTGATAAGAAATGTCAAAACATCCTGTTTATTGGGATCAGTGGCAGACAGTCTGCCTTCAAAACGTTGATCTTCATTAAGTGTTTTGGTCCCAGAATTGACCTGGGGTGGATAATTCAGCCGCCGAAAGGTTGCAAAGATTTTATGATTATCAGCAATATCCTCAAAAGTATAGGTATTGTCTGAAACCGATACAGGTGTGTTATCAATTAAGATCTGATCAATCATATAGCCATCATCTGGTTCCATCTCAAATGTTTTTTGGCTCATGCCCCCAACAGAAAGCGTACCACTCGGAGAAATCGTTCCATTGGCACCAGATAGTGCCACAATTTCATATTGTGCAGTTTGAAACTGAACATTGAGTGTATGGTTGTCATCTACATTGTAAAATGTATATCGATTGCCTTGAATGGGCACCTGATCACCATCAATCCACAGAAGTGAAACCCCATAGCCAGGCGATGGTTTAAATGTAAAGGTTTGAGATTTACCGCCAAACACGCCAGCAGTTTTAGGTTCTACAGTGCCATTACTGCCGGCTGTAGCAGAAATCGTAAAGGCTGGCTTGAAATGAGCAGTCAGATGAATGTCATGTTGAATATGTGTCAGAGTGAATGTTTGACCGGTAATTTCATGAGGACTGCCATCAACAGTAATATGAGATAGTGCAAATCCGGTGTCAGGTTCAAATTCTATGTCAAGGGAGTGATCATGTTCCACACTCACTGGCCCGGCAGGTATCATGATACCATTGTCTGAACTGGCCATGTAAACCATATGTTCAATTGGCGCAAAGGTGACTGAAAGCAAATGGTCTTGAGTGACAGGTGAAAAGATATATCCTTTGCCCGCATATTGCACCGCGCGATCATCCAGTATCATGCGAGACACCTCATACCCATCATTGGGCGTAATGACAATTTCTGGAGTGGCCTTATCGGAAACAACCAGTTGGGTGGGTGAGACTGTACCATAGGCATTGGCTTTGATCGTGATTGCATGTTCATTTGCGCCAACATTCAATGTTGTATGCCCGGTGGTTTGGGCGACATTTTTGGCCCGGTCGCGGAAGTTGACATACACTTGCTTGGACCCACTGTCCCCTGACAACTGCCATTGTTTTTTTGGAGTGAGTTTTTCCCACTGTCCGCCACTGGTATTGCTGACATTGCTGATATACATTTCCGATGCCCCATTGGCTCCCAAAGCCAGGAGAACATCACGTGATGGTGTATCTTTTGGCAGGGCAACATTCACATTGGTGGGTTTCTGGGTATCAATACGAAAGGCGATGGATGATGTCTGTCCGATTCGACCGGCTTTATCAACAGGTGCTACATGGAAATAATACGACATATCATCGCCTTTGAGATCTCGACTGGTAATCTTTCGTGTGCGGATGGGCGGTTTTTTCACTGTATTTTTTGCGGTGAGTTTATAACCCGGCTTATCATCAAAAGAGTAGTAATAGCCTTTGATATCATCTGTTTCAGGTGGATCCCATGTCATGGCAACATTGGGTCGATTGGTCACCTCAGCGGGGATTGAACTGGACCGGTTTCGCAAACGTTCTGAAAGGTTGACATAAGGATGTGTGAGGCATCTTAAATGTCTGACTGGTCCAGGGCCTTGAGACAATGTCTGCACAGATCGCTTTTTTCCCGGGAGTGTGCCGCTCAAAATAATGATAATATCATCTCCAGTGGCAAAGATTTTGCCATCACTTTCATTATCTTCAAGCCGCCCGGATGCTGCCACCCAGGAATTGACCACCGGTTCTTCGTCTGTTTGCCATCCGGTGACATTGATACGATATCCCTTTTCAGGATTCAAACCAGATACTTGAAAGGTATTGTTTTCAATACCCACACTCTGGATATAAGTACTGGTGTCATCAAATATTTTTAGGACAATGTCCAGACCTAAGGTATCATCAATCTTACCTGAAAGTTCATATTGGGGATGGCTTTCTAAGAGGAAATCCACTTTGGTGGTCGCACTAAGTCCCCCTTTTGTTTGAATGGGGTAGCCATCAGCAACAACATCCACCTGATAATCTGTAACCAGATTGCCATTGTAATCCCGGATTTTTAAATTGCACACTTCAAATCGGCCATTACGCTTTGAACGCGATGTCCCAATAAAATCTGGGGCACTGTCAAATGATTTGGCAAAAACAGAAACATTGGCATCTGCAACAGGACTGCCTGTTTGTGAACTGCTTAAATGTCCATAGATACATCCACTGGCTGACATTGCTATATTGAGTTGATTATGAGGTGATATGTTTTGTCGTTCCTGATCCAGGTATGATCCATGTTGCACAACAATACGATAATCAGCAGTCAGTGGCGCATTGGTAATGGTATATAATCCCTCTGATGTACTTCTGGTTGTCTGGAAAAACCCGGTCTGATCTGAAAATACTGTGATTTCAGCATCAGCAATGGGGGCATTGGTGAAATCATCAACAATGGCCCCGCCAAACTGTGTGGCGGCATTCAGTTCAATGAGAAAGAATTTGGGTGTTGGAATGGAAATCTGTGTTACGCGATAGTAGGCAAAAGGCATATTCGACTCCGGCCATACCCAAAGCATATAGTTTGATCCCTGGGGCAGTCCTTGAAGAGTAAACATGCCTTCATTGTCTGTTCGGATGCGATCATATTGATTGGGATCATCCATCCCTTGAATTTCTACCATCACACGTTTCAGGGGTTGGTTTAAGGGATCAACGATCTGACCATCAATGGAGAAAGCGTCCTGAGCCTGAAGTACAAAGTTTACCTGAGTATCACCAGCAGCAATATTTGAAAGGGATAGGCTGACATGATAGGCATCTGCTGCATTATCTGGCACTGCCGTAACCACATAATCTGTTGATACCAACAATCCTGGGATTTCATATTCTCCATTGTCATTGGAATAGGTGCTGGCACCAAAGTTCAATGATGCAGAATGGCAATTTACAAATACATTGGCCAGGGCATTGCCCTTTTCACTCTTGACAATCCCAGAAATTTTTTGCAATTCGCTTATTGTAAATATCAGGTCTGAAATGGTGTTGTTGGCAATTGAAATGGGGGTGCTGTCTGCAATATCTCGTACTGTTTTGTATGGATGGTAGTAAAACACACCCAGATCCTGAATATGCGCAGAAAGAATATAGTCTGTTTCTGCCAGGCCATGCAGCGAAAAGTGACCATCAGTCAAAGGCGTGGTTTCAGCCTGCACATCTAAATTGTGAGCATTGGCCAGGATTTGGATATCAAGGCCAGACACACCAGTTATCTGTCCCTGAATTGACCCGCCAGAAACCATCTCAAAATTGACATCCTCCACATTGCCAATCCGGGTGTCAACTCTTTGTGCATCAGCACTGCTGAATGCGTTTGGATAATAGTAATCCACACAATGTTCAGATGATATTTGCACAACATAGTCACTGGCACCCACAAGACCATCAATTGTATATTTTTGAATGGGAACACCCTTTGTATAGACAAGGGTGATTGTTTTTTCGTGATGATTCGTTTCTGAGCGGGCTGAGATACGAATAATTTCGCCATTCACAGGCGCGTCAAGAAATTGAATGATACCAGAAATGTGTCGATTGTTTTTTTCAGGCATATGAAACACGATATTATCCGCATTGCCATTATGTAAGTCAATAGAGTGTGCATCATCCAAAGTCCTTTGATCCGGGTAGTAAATTTCAGGATATCCCTGACCATAGGCATATACAATGTAGTCGTCTGCAGGTTGAAGCTGGTCCAAAGTAAATGGCAGGGCAGCATCTGTTCCAACCAGTTTTTGAATGCTTTCAGTTTCCTGAGATAAGGAAATGGCTTTTACCCACAGAATATCGCTCTTATTGACACCATAAATCACACCATTGATCTGTCGTTGAGGTAACTGCAACACAAAATCCAGATATGATGTCTGCCGCATCAGTGTGATAGATTTTGTTGATGTTTGATAGTCTTTTCCAGACACTTTGACTGTGTATATGCCGGGTGGTAAAGCAGATATTTCATATTGCCAGGCTCCCAGATCTTCGGAAAGCATACGTCCCCAACCACCGGTGGTTTCAGATGATGCTTCAACAGTAACTCCGGTAACCGGCGTATTGTCAAACAGGATACGCCCGCGAATACGATATCCAGGTAATAGAATTAGATTGCAATTCTTATCAGATGGTTGCACATGGCCTGCATACTTACGATTGTAGACTGAATCATTATAAACATCGGTATCGCCATTGTCGTTGTAGTAAACAGGCATATCGTCATCATGGCGGACCATGATGATATAATCTGATACGTTATCATCCAGTCCACGCATGACATAATGGCCCTGGGCATTGGTTTGGCAATGATCCACAAAATTATCACTTTCCGAACGAATTGTAATCCATACGCCTTCAGATGCCGGCGTATTCGTGGTCCCAATATAAATATTACCCTGTATGGATGCCCCGCTATTGAGTTGAAAGTCAATATTGCTTTGTGTGAGTGAGCGGGCATCAATAACAGTGGCATTTTCAGGGGTATCAGCATGGGGGTAGTATTGTACCCCATAATCTGTTTTGGATGCATGAATCACATAATCAGGCGCAGGTGTGAGGATCAAGGTATAGTTACCTTTGCTGTCACTACTGGCTGCGGCTGATTTATGCCAGGCATCCTTTGTGGAAACTGCCTGAATCAGTACACCTGAAAGGGGTTCTCCTTGCTGATCTGAAACATGACCCGAGATCATCGATTGGTTTTCAAGATGAAAATCAATATCAGTCTGACCGGTGGCCACAAGTGATGGAAAAGCCTGGTACACATAATCATCAGAAACAATTTCAACAAGATAACCATCATTGGATGCAGCCATTGAATCCACCGGAAACAGGCCTTGCAATACATAAGCCCCTGAATCATCAGTAATGCCTGTACCTCCGATACGAAGATTTGGTGACCAGGCATTCACAGTGATACCATTTATTGGGACGCCATCAAGGTAAACATGACCGGCTATCTGGGCACCGCTATCTGGATCCAAAATTATGTCAATATGTGCCAGAACAGGTTTTGTGGGTGTCAACCATTTTGCCAGATTGGCAGAAGCTGCGCTGGATGAAGGTGAATCTATGCCGGGCGTTTGATTGTCTGCCAGGGTGAAGAAATACTCCTTATCATTAATCATATCATAAGCTGAGATACGATAAAGAAGATCTGAATACAGTCCAGTGAGTTCATAATGCCCATCTGCATCAGTCACTGCACTGGCGCTATGGCTGCCATCTCTTGATGTTGCATAGACTTCGACAGAGGCAATACCTGTGTTTCTGTCATGAACCTGACCAGTGAATCCTTCAGTTGGGGCTTTCGGGACATACAAATCAAATCCTTGAAGGTTATCTGACAAAACAATCACATGATTGGCATCCAGCATGCTGTGTTTATTGTTGTAATAAATTCCCTGGTAAAAGATATTCTCAGGTGGTGGAAATACTGCAACAATAAGGTCTGATGCTACTGGCAGTCCGGTTACTGAATACTGACCATTACTATCACTGGTGGCACTGCCTTGAAGGGTATCATTTTTAAAGACCTGTATGTGAAAATCAGGTAAAGGCAAATCCGGTTGATCCTGGTCAAATATTTGTCCACTGATTGAGCGGGTTTCATGAGATGCAAAAATGGCAGTGATATGATGATTATCATCTGCAAGCATGGGATAGCTTCGGATAGGGCCAAAGTCAATATTATCCACAAAGACCGATTCAATGTGATGATTTGGTGCTGGTGTTATGTCAAAGGAAATGAATTCTCCTGCCACGACAGTCAAGATCCCCTGGGGAGTAATCTGTCCGCCTTCATTGGCAGAAACAGTAAATGTGTATTTGGGAAGGGCGTAAAACAAGGCATGAATGGACGCATTTTCCTGCAAATCTGAAAAGATATAATTGGATATTGGGCCCTGGCTGGCATCATTGACCTGAACATCCAGAATTTTATAGCCTGAATTCGGAATAATGTGAAATTCTGGGTAATCGCCCGCCAGAAAAGTGGTTTCACCAGATGGTATAATCCTTCCGCCTTCACCTGCACTTGCTGCGACTGTATGCCTGGGACGCATGACAAAACTGGCATGGATATCATGATCTGCTTTGATATCCCATAAAGTATACCGAGAGATGGGACCGAGAGATTCTTTATCGACAATAACATCTGCAATTGCATACCCCTCATTGGGTTGAATCTCAAAGGTTTGATCATGACCTTTACTGACCTGCATGAGTCCTTGTGGCGTGATACTGCCATTTTCATCGGCTGTGGCAGTGAGCTGAAACTGGCGAAATGTTGCTAAGAGGTTGTGGTTTTGGGTGACATTCCAGAAAACAAAAATGTTTTTGGCTGGCACAGGGATGCTGTCAACAATCAATGTATCAATCATGTAGCCATCATCCGCAGTGATCATAATGCTGAGATCATCACCTTTGGGCACATAAATCTGTCCAGTGGGTGAAATTGACCCATTGGCCATTGCTGTGGCGGTGATAATGGGCATGGCCTCAAATACAACTTCAATGGTGTGAGATGTTTTAAGGTTTTCAAACACATATGAGTCAACTTTTCCCAGGTTCTGTTCATCCACACGCACATTTTGAATAGTATAGCCAGTATCGGGTTGAATTTGAAATTCCTGGCTGGCACCTTCAGCCACAACAACCGCGCCTGATGGATAAATTTTACCATGACTGCCTGCCACTGCCTGAACAATGATGCGGGCTGGCTCAAACTGTACGTTGAGACTATGGTTTGTATCAATATTTTCAAAATAATATTGATCAACAGGTGCAATGGGGTCACCATCAATCTGAACCGATGCAACGCGAAAACCATGATCTGGATTGAATTCAAAAAATTGAAAATCACCGGGCGATACTGCAATTTTTCCCTCAGGTGAAACGCTGCCATAAGGCCCGCTCGTGGCTTCAATTGTAAACACATTGCGCACAAATTGAACGTCAATGGTATGGCCGGTTTGAATATCCCAAAAAATATACTTTTCTATTGGGCCCATTGATTCGCCATCAACCAAAACATCTGCTATGCGATATCCATCATCAGGAAGCATTTCAAAGGCCTTATATGAACCTGCTTCAACTTTAATTGTTCCTGATGGCAAGATTGTCCCATTATTGCCTGATGCTGCCATGATCACCATTTTGGGTCGGAAAGTCGCATGAATCCGATGATGATCAGTGATGTTCCAAAAAGTATAATGGGATATGGGGTCAATGTAGGAGCCATTTACCTGAATTTTGTCAATGGTATATCCGGGATCAGGCACAATTTGAAAAGACTTGTTTTCATTAAAATATGTACTGATCCAGCCGGTAGGTGTAATGCTGCCATTTTCATCGCAGGATGATTGAATATGAAAATCACCCAGCATAAAATTAACTGTTACCAATACATTGTCATTGAGATTTTTCAGGAGCAAATCATTCATAGGGCCTCTGGAGCGGCCATCAACAATAACATCAGACACATGATAATTGGCATGGGGCGAAAATGATAACTGAACATCATCACCTGCATTCACATTAATAGGCCCTTCTGGCTCAACTGAACCCAAACCTTTAACACTGACTGCAACCTGTATTTTGGGTCGAGGGGTAAATACAGCGTAGATCTGATGATTATCCAGTATTTCAACAAAATCGTAGGTTTCTTTTGGACCCACTGAGATACCATCAACAATGACATCAGACAAATAATAGCCAGTGCTTGCCAAAAATGAAAACCGGATAGAATCGCCCTCACGCACATGTGTATTTTCATTGGGACTGATATTACCGCCGGCTGATGCTGACACTGTAATGATAAAGTGTTTGATTTCATTTTGCACAAATATCTTGACAGTATCCTGGGCAGAGACATTGTTTGTATTAAACACAGTGAGTTGAAAAACAAGATATGCGCCAAAAGTGGAAACTTCAGGAGCAATAAACTGGGGTTGCATGGCATTGGAATCATTAAGTTCAACAGATGGTCCACTCAATTGAATCCATTGATATTTTTCAATGGCATTTGCGGGATCATATGACAAAGAGGCATCAAGCATCACATTGTGACCTTCAACAGTGGATTGATCCAAACCGGCATTTGCCACAAGGGTATAATTGAGTCGTCGGGAGAGCATGTCTTCGGCATTGGTCCGCACTTGATATAATTGTCCATTGCCAACCATGCCTGGAATGGGTTGACCTATCAGAACATGCATATCCATTGTTTCGCCGATACCCTGACCGCTGCCGGCAGAAGTCATGCGATTATGGATGTGCTTGTTAAAATCCTGCCCCTGAACAGGGACTGCCATAATAAACACTGTCAATACAATGACAAAATATCGTGATAAGTGGGTCATGATATGCCTCTTTTTTTAATTATTTCTGAAATATATGATCCTTAGTAATTATTGTTTTTTTTGTGGGTTAATTGTTTGCATAATCGACAAAAATGGGGTTTTTCTTGAGAATGGCGTTTATTTCGCCTGCTGGTATCGTTTTTGAATTGTTGTTGACATTTTGGTTATTGGTTATTATTACCTGCTTCATTTAGACCCAAAATGATCATTAGTTAAATTATAATCCCTCGACAATTAGGAGAAAAATATGCTGTATAGAAAAGTACCCAAAAATAACGATAATTTATCCATATTGGGATTTGGATGCATGCGTCTGCCATTTACAAAAGATGGACAGATTGATGAGCCAAGAGCGATCAGCCAGGTGAGAAATGCAATTGATCAGGGCGTTAATTATCTGGATACAGCCTGGCCATATCATTCAGGAGAAAGTGAGAATTTTCTGGGACGCGCACTGACAGATGGCTATCTAAAGAAGGTAAAAATTGCTACAAAATTGCCATCATGGCTGGTCAATAAAACTGAAGATATGGATCGGTTTCTTGATGCGCAATTGGAAAAGCTCAGGACAGATTGCATTGATTATTACCTGGTACACAATCTCTCCGGAGATATGTGGCATCATCTGGATCAACTTGGTGTCAAAAACTTTTTAGATAAAGCGAAAAAAGAGGGACGAATTATCAATACAGGTTTTTCTTTTCATGGAAAACTGGATGATTTTAAAACAATTGTTGATGACTATCCCTGGGAAATCGCTCAGATTCAATATAATTACCTGGATACCCAAAATCAGGCGGGCATTCAAGGACTGAAATATGCAGCCTCAAAGAATCTTGGTGTTATTATCATGGAACCCCTTCGTGGGGGAAATTTGGGTATTCCTGAACCACCGCCAGTCATTGCCCGGATCTGGAATGAAGCAACCCAAAAAAGATCGCCTGCTGAATGGTCCCTCCGATGGATATGGAATCACCCTGAAGTGACTGTTGTGCTGTCTGGAATGAATGATGAAACCCATATTCAGGAAAACTTAGCGGTCGCTGATCAGGCATATCCAGATTCTCTGACACAAGATGAATTGCAGCTTGTAGAAAAAGTGCGCCTTAACTATCAAGATATCATGAAAGTTGGCTGCACTGGCTGCCGATACTGTCTCCCATGTCCTTCAGATGTTGATATCTCAACATGTTTTGAAATATATAACAAGCTGCATATGTTCGGTAATCTGGAAGAAGCAAAGTTTATGTATACTGCTCGAATGAGTGGTCTGTTGACACCCAGTTCAGGATATGCATCGCAATGTACCCAATGCGGCGAATGCCTGGAAAAATGCCCTCAGTCTATTGAAATTCCAGAATACCTTGAAAAAGTGGTCAATGAATTGGAAGGGCCTGATTTGAACAATATCAAAGAAATAGTAATAAAAATGTTGAATATTAAACAATTGCAGCAATGCTGATTGATATCATTGGGCGAACCATATGTTTGATTTTGGAGGAATAATGAATACAACAATTATTATTGAACCATTAACAACATACACACAAAGTATCCATAACGCATTATCCAAACTTGATATCCAGGCAGTCATCGGCAGGCAAAAGGCAATTATGATCAAACCCAACCTGGTTAATGGATCTCCTTATCCGGTAACAACACCACCGAAATGCTGCGAAGCAATCATTTCGTATATTCGTTCGTTTTCTGATATTCCCATTGTGATCGCTGAAGGCACTGGTGATGCTTCATTGGAAACAAAAGATGTTTTTCACTCTCTGGGATATCAAGAATTATCACAAAAAATCGGCGTACCCCTCATTGACCTGAATCACGCAAAACTGACATACCTGAAAGACAATACACGCAAAGTATTTCCTGAAATGTACTTGCCTGAATGTGTATTTGAGCATTATCTCATATCAGTACCGGTTTTAAAAGCCCATTCCCTATCCAAACTAACCGGAACGTTAAAGAATATGATGGGCATTGCGCCACCAAAATACTATAGTGGTAAATATGGAGTTTGGAAAAAAGCGGTTTTTCATAATAACATGCATGAATCCATTATCGATTTAAATCAGTACCGAACACCAGATTTATCTGTCATGGATGCCGGCATTGGCCTGCCTGATTATCATTTGGGGGGAAGTGAGTGCGATCCACCTGTCAAGAAAATTCTGGCTGGTTTTGATCCCATTTTATTAGATCGAACCGCTGCTGGCTTATTGAATATGGACTGGCGATCAATCAAGCATTTATCAGGATAATCGAAATAAAATGTACGATATGATCGTTATAATCCAGCTTTCAATGGCTATACTGGCGTTATTGGTAGCGGTTTTTCTCGGACTCTTCCTGTGGCGTTTTCGTGGTTTGCTTCGATGGCGAAAATCCCTGACCCAAGAACTTAAAACCTTAAAAAAAGAAAGCCATAAACTGGAAGGTCCGGCAAAAGATGCAAATCAGGTTGTGATAAATACCTGTGAAAGGATTCAACGATCATTGATCGCAGAGTTTAATGTATTTGATCAATTACCAGAATATATCTGTCACATTGCAGCCTGTTATCATCCGGAAAATAAACATCCTGAGCAATGTATTACAATTGGAAGTTGTTTACATATTGTTCAGGAAATGGCTTATCGGATTGATCAATTGTTTAAACAGCGAGGACTGGATCGATTTCGTCACTTGAGGATACGCCATATTCAAGATATTTACCAGAAATTCAATAAACTTCAAAAAAATCCACTGATGGCTTTATATTTAAGATATCGCAGAATTATTCAACGATTATCATTAATCCGGCTCATTATTTTACCGGATCCTTTTTCATGGCTGTTTTATTTGTCCAATCAATTTACAATCATCACACTGACCCGATATTTGCTTTTTGAAATATATTTGTATACTGGTCGTCTGGCTGTTCAAGCATATGGGCAGTCTGAGACAAGCAATCTGGTATCATTTTCTCAAGAAGAGCTTGAAGAACTGATGTATGATTTAGAGAGATTACAGGCGATTGAGTCAACTGTACAATCAGAAATCCCCTGTCTTAAGAAAATCCGCAAAAAAAATTTAGGCTTTGGCAGAGGATTGATGGCCAATTTATCCTTAAAACAATGGAAACTGGCAGTGATAGAATCCGCTCAGATTATTGCATCACAACACTTCCCAGATAGTGAGACCCCTTTGCTAGAGGCAACTGTCGGACCGATCCTTGAGAGAAGCCGCTATTGGCTGAAAACTGTCAATACAATTCAATCCATTCCTGTGGTTCACAAGATGGCCGCGGTTAAACTAGAAACTGTGATACAGGCCAAACTATTAATTGATAATATTCCTGAAAGGCTGAAACAAACAATTGCAGCATCAATGAAAGTATATCAATGGGCCAAATGGCCGATAACTATTTATCAATTGGCCAGAAAGACAACTCCCATTGGTATGGCAACATCTATTGGATGGATTGTTACCCGAAATTGTATTATTTTTTATATTTATCATTATACTTTTTATACTGCTTGTAACGAATTAAATGCCGTTTATATGTTGTCATTGAATGAAAAAATTGAGAAGAATGAAAGGGATGATTCTTTAGAACTTTCAGGGCTAAAATTCTTGTAAAACGTTGCCCAGGGCTTCGCCCTGGGTTTCGCCAATTTCAAGACCCATAAAACTTTTGCAAGCGTTTTAGATATCGTATTGAAATTACCTACTGCTATAGGCTTAATATTTTCAATTTCACTTATCTTTCTGCTATTCCTGGTATCAATTGTTCATATTTAGCCAATATTTCCAGAGGTGGAAGTGGCCTGGCAAATCTCTTTGATTTCATCACAAATGTCCGTATATAAAGAAAGGTCATGATAAAAAAAAGAACGTCATTCCAATGGGTTAGGCAGGTTTTGATTGATTTATTCAACCTGCCCCACAAATTTGTGGGACAGGTAGGAGTTGGGTCAAACCTTGAACTGTGAATAACAAAAAAATCTGCATTGTTCCTGACTCAGAAATTTTCTAATTCACAATTCAAGGTTTGACCCCATTTCCCATTTCCCCTAAAAAAAATTTTAAAGTATGGAGATATTTATGAGCGATAAACCAGTGAAAACCAATAAATTGGCGTTACCAACATTTGATCCCCAAAAAAGCGCTTTTTTTGCTATGAAAGTCTTGAGTGATTTAAACATCAAGTGTGTTTTAATTGGAAGACTGGCAGTATGGTATTGGCTGCCTGATCCATCGGGTCATGCTTACACCAAGGATTTAGATACAGCTATCAAGAAAGCTGACAGGCAAAAAGTGATCAAGCATCTGGTTAATCTGAAATATGATTTAAGAGAGTTGATGATTGGAGGCATAAACGTTCAAAATGAGGCAGATAATATAAATGTAGATTTTATTGACAGATACTCCATTGATGAAGGCGATTTAAGCCAGTTATTTGAAGAAGCAATTGATTTGGCAACAGAGAAAATAAACATTGGCGGATCTGAGCTATACGTTATTTCACCTGAACATTTAATCGCAATGAAAATCTCAACTTTTGAACAAAAAGACGAGAACGATGTAAAAAATTTGCTTGAATATGATTTTATTGACATTGAAAAGTTACGCGGAATAGTGGATAGAAATATCTCGCCAACCAGGGTGAAACTTGAACAAATTTTACGAGAAGTTGGACATCCAATGGCTCACAGGAGAAGAAAATATTACTAGGAATGAGTTGGGGTCAAACCTTGAATTGTGAATTACAAAAAATTGATTCATTCAGTGTATTTTGAAAACGTGACATTATTTCTAACGGCACAGATTTGATTTTGTTTTCCTGTTAACGTTTAATATTCAATTTTTGCATATTTAGCGTATAGCATAAATCGTACCATTGGAATTGTCAACAAAAATATTGCACACGTTGTTAAATAATTAAGCAGTCAATTTTAATTTATTTTAAAGTGGTTATAAAAAATACTTGGCTATTGATTTTTTGATTAGTAAATATACATTCATATTTGTCGGCTAATACGAGAATTTGAGTTTGTTATGATAAAAAAAATCGCTTATGTAATTGTTATCTTCGTAAACTTGGGATATAGAAGCCAGTTACATTTTATTATTCATTCATTTCATGTTTGTTTTATATTTTTTCCATATGGGATTGTAACTGATAATCCAAGCAGCCG
>Ga0272440_1000629_pt1 | contig 29600 bp, 7 predicted proteins | sample SSMMMBAug17_FD_192440 | JGI IMG/M metagenome (GOLD analysis project Ga0272440, IMG submission 192440) | Marine sediment archaeal communities from Little Sippewissett salt marsh, Falmouth, MA, United States - SSM-MMB-Aug17 | ecosystem: Environmental > Aquatic > Marine > Wetlands > Sediment ... | reverse complement strand
CTTCTACCCAGTCTGTATGAAAAAAATGATTTAAAGTTTCATTTTCTGAGATATGCATCGCGGATTCTATTTTTTGGGACTCTAATGGTTGAATCATGTATTTATCACCGGAAAAAGGATAAGAAGGGAGCGATACGCGAACAGGTTGATCATTTAAATACAAAAGATTCCAATCGATTTGAACGCCTGTCACCCAGAGTTGCGCAATTTTATTTAGGGCCATTTTTTCCATAATAATTTTAATAAATGCAGCGCCTGCTTCACCATCAATTAACATGTCCATTCCTGGCTGAACCGTTTGAAGATCATTAAAATAGCAATCTTCAATAGCTGTTTCTCTATTGGAGAATTGTCTCAGTTTTTCATTTAATGCTTCAATCGTTGCACTCACAATTGCAAGTCTTGTTTTCATCGGTTCTCTACCCATTTGAAGCGTATAAGCAATATCCGCGAGACAGGGAAGGCCTTTTTTCGGATGATCTGTAATGAAATCTGTCATAGCCTTCGCATAAGATCGAAGATCTTGATCATTTTGAGCGGAAAGAACAATAATTCTTGCGTCTTTATCTTTTATTACTGAGCGCACTGAAGGATATTCTTCCAATATAATATGGGCATTTGCGCCACCAAATCCAAAAGAACTGATTCCAGCCCGCCTGGGTATTGTTTGTCCTTCGTCATTTACCAGTCGCTGCCAGTCCTTTAATTGTGAAGCAATATAAAAAGGTGTATCATCCAGTTCAATATATGGGTTCAGTGTATTAAAATTGATGGTTGGCGGTATTTTCCCATTTTTCATAGAAAGAAGCACTTTTAAAACGCCGGAAATACCAGCAGCAGATTCCAGATGTCCAATATTGGTTTTTACTGATCCCAGCCCACAATGATTCTTTTTGGGTGTTTGACGATATTGTTCAAATAATTTTAAAAACGCTTTTTTCAATCCTTTGATTTCAATGGGATCTCCCAAAGCAGTTCCTGTTCCATGTGTTTCAATGTACGTGATGGTTTCGGGCCTTACTCCAGCGGACTCATATGCACTGATTAAAAGTTCTGCCTGCGCATTTGGGTTTGGTGCGGTTAAAGATGTTGCATGTCCGCCATGGTTTTCAGCCGTGCCGCGAATGACCGCATAAATTTGATCTTTGTCAGCTTTGGCCTGATGAAGCGGTTTTAGCAGCAATGCACCTACACCCTCACCTCTCACATAGCCGTCGGCATTCTTATCAAAGGTTTTGCATCGACCATCCTTACTCAGCATACCTGCCTTATCAAAAGCAATGGCAAGAGAAGGAGTTAACATCACATTGACGCCTCCGGCAATGGCCATATGACAACTTCCGGAACGAATGGCTTCAACTGCTCGATGGATAGCAATCAATGAACCAGAGCATGCAGTATCAACAGGTTCACTGGGACCATGAAAATTAAACAAATATGAGATACGATTCGCAAGCACGGAATGGGACATGCCTGTTGAAAAATAGGGATCAATGGGCATGTTCATTCTGTTGAACATTTCAAAATAATCGTTTGAAGAAACAGCCACAAAAAGGCCTGTTTTACTTCCTGATAGATCTGATGCACGGTATCCTGCATCCTCAATGGTTTTCCATACCGTTTGCATAAACAGTCGTTGTTGCGGATCCATTAGTTCTGCTTCACGAGGTGAAATTCCAAAGAATAAACAATCAAACTGATCCACATTGGGCATAAACCCACCCCATTTACATCGTGTTTTATTGCCATCTAAATCAGGATCACCATAATAGGCTTTCCAATCCCAGCGATCAGAAGGTACTTCGGAGATTAAATCGTCACCTGCTTCCAAATGTTTCCAAAAGGTGTTCAGGTCCCTGGATTGAGGCATGACACCACTCATTCCTATAATCGCAATACTTATTTGTTCAAAAACTTTTTCAGGTGTATCATCAATGGAATAATTCTGAAATCGATGGTTAACTTCAGTTGATTGTGTGATTGCATCTGTGGTTATGTGAAGATCTTCTGGTTGAGAAGTTGTATGATCTTCTCCCAAAATTGATGAAATGCGCGATGTAAAATCCTTCAATAATTTTTCAGATAAAGCTTCAAGCGATGGATATTCATAAAAGATAACAGGTGTTATTTCAATCTGAAAGGTATCATTGATACGATTGGCAAGTTCTGTAAAATTAATAGAATCAAAGCCATACTCACTGATATCCTCATTGATGGATATATCCTGAATATCAATGCTTAAAATGTCTGATGCCATAGACGCTAATTGTTTTTGAAGCGTGCTAAGGACACTTTGAGAATGTTTTGTTGTCGGTTTTGTAACAATTTCAGATTTTTCGGGCAAAATATGAAGCGATTTTCTTATTTTCTTTTTATCACCAGATGCAATCAATATTTGTGGATAGTTTTTTGAAAGCGCTTTAGTAAAGGCATCACATCCCTGAGCCGAATTAAGGGGTAACAAACCCATTGTCTTTTCAATAAGATGTCTTACTTGATCATTGATAGACATTCCACCACTTTCCCAAAGGGGCCAGTTAATTGATAATGTTTTACCATGACGTTGATTATTCAATCGCCATTTCTCTCTTAAATGAGCAAAATGATCCATAAAACTGTTGGCATAAGCATAATCACTTTGTCCAGCATTTCCCATTACAGAAGTAATAGAAGAAAACATTACAAAAAAAGATAGTGGTTCAGATTTTAAAGCGTCATCCAGGAAAATTGTCCCCAAGACTTTTGGTGCCAATACAGACCTTAGCGCTTCTATTTTTTTCTTGGTGATATATGCATCACTTATTTGACCAGCAGCATGAATGACCCCATTGATTTCTTTAAAATGTGACGTTGCCTGTTGAACAAGATTTTCAACATGAGAACGTTTTGAGATATCAGCCTGTATATAAAGAATACGCGCGCTTTTATCTTCCAGGCTTTTTATTTTATCTTTTTGATGTTGGTTTAATTCAGATCGTCCTGTTAATATCAGTCTGGCATTTACTTTTTGGATCAGATAGTCGGCAATGATCAAGCCAAGGCCACCAGTACCGCCTGTCAAAAGATAGACACCATTTGGTTTAAGTAGTTGTTCAATATTGGTGGCTTCTGTCGATTGATCTTCATTAAGTTTCTTTATCCAACGCTTCTGATCATGATAACTCACCTCATGATCTTCTGTTTGTAATTCTGTCTTAATGATGTCTACAAATTGAGACAAATCCGGAAGGACAATCGTTTTACACTTCAATCTGGTATTTTCCAGGGCTATTGTTCGAATAAACCCACTGAGTGCTGCATATAAGGGATGTGGCGCATCTGTAGTGGCCGTGTAAATATACAGCAAATGAATATCATCAGTAAATTTTTGTTCAAAAAGCGTTTGAACGAAGTGAACCATCGAATAAAAGCTCATATTCAGGGCTTCATTGACCTGATCCTCATCTGTGGCAAAATGATCGTGAGACCATAAATGAATGATATATCTTGGAAAATGTTTTTCTTTTAAGAGCGCACTAAATAAATTTCGATAATCAGATGATTGGTTTGGATTGATTTGAAAGCATTGATTGCTTTCCTGCTGCCAGTTTTTCCCAGGTGTGACCAGAATTATTTTCGTGTTGAGAAGATCTTGAAGTATTTTTACCCGTGTGTCATCGTGATCAAAAATCAAAACAGGATGATCTACTGAAATATCCGATTGCTGCATTTCTGTTTGTTCCCAAGCGGGGTAAAAATACAAGGGAGAAGGCATATGAGTATTTTGGGTCAAAGGTCGCACTGAAAAGTTTTTCATTTGAACGAGTATGTTACCATCAGGGCTCAATATGTCTACATGATATTTTTTGACATCTCCGGATGCTACATTCTGATTATCCGAAATGACATGTGCATAGCATTTTTCTGTCAAAGGTTTGATTAATGTCACTTCTCCCATAACAAAAGGCACATGAGGCTCCCCCGGTGATTGATGCATCATTAAGGCACTAATGGTTTGGAGGGCGCCATCAGCCAATGTCGGATGAAACACGAAATTCTTAAAATTTGTTTTTAGTAATGATGGAAGCTCAAGGCAAGATATTGCCTCATTTTTATTTGAAAAAATTTCTATTATCGGTCTGAAACATGGGCCATAGTCCAGATGTACTGTTTGAAAAAACTGATAACACGCTTCATGTGATAGTCGTTTATGGCAGCGATTGAGAATGTCTTTGACATGTTTTGGCTCAGCTTTATGTATATGTTCGTTTGTAGTCCATAGAAGCTTTCCAGTGGCATGGACATTCATGGTTTTGTCTGCATTCTTTGAAATAACCTTAAAATCAGCACCTTCTTTAATAGGACTCAGATTAATACTGATTTCTTTTGGAGGATCTGAGAGTGTAAATGGCAGTGACCATACAATATTAGAGAGTTTGTAGACTTCCTGCTCACTGGCGGCTTTTCCAGCAGCCCTTGCCATTTCTACATAAGCAACACCTGGAAAAGTTATTTGATTTGTAACAATATGATCTCTAAGAAAAAATTCATGACCATTTAAGGTGGTTGTATATTGTTGTTCTTTTAAAGTAGATGTATTTCGCTCCAAAAGTGGATGCAATCCTGCTTGAAATGTTTTGAATGATTGTTGATGCGGTATGAGTGTATCTGTTGCTGTTTGAATTTCTGGTATCCAATATCTTTCTTTTGCAAAAGGATAGGTTGGAAGCGAAATGCGCTCAGGTCTTGTATCTGAATAGATCACATCAGAATCAATTTCAATGCCAGATACCCAAAGTTGTGCAAGTTTATCAAATTTTTGTTTCTGTGAAATGATTTTAACAAATTCTCTTCCTTCACTGTCTTCAATGAAAAACCCCATACCTGCATCTTGGGTTTTGATATTCCCTGAAAATACGTTATTGATATCTTGTTGGCCCTGGATATACTGGCTTAGCTTTTCTTTTAATTCACTGATATCAGTTACAACCATTGCCAATCGTTCATTCATGGGTTCCCGACCAGAATGAAGCGTATACGCTATTTGAGAAAGTAGGGATTTTGATTGTAAATCATTGGGCTGTTCATCTTTAAAAGTTGTTTCAAGATAGTCGCGCATTTTTTGGGCATAAATCTTAAGTCTTTCTTTATTCTTTGCAGATAAAAAGATAAGGGTTGATGAAGGATAGTGATGAACAGGTAATGAATGAGATTTGTCAGGGCTTTCCTCTAAAATCACATGGGCATAAGCACCACCAAATCCAAAAGAACTGACCCCGGCTCGCAAAGGAATGGGATTACCTTTTTGATCGGTTAGCACTTCCCATTGACGTGTTCTTCCTACAACATAAAAAGGCGTATTGTCTAAATGAATGTAAGGATTAAGGGTTTTAAAATGTGGTGTGCCTGGCAGTGTTTTGTGTTTCATGGATAAAATAACCTTTATCATGCCCGCTATTCCTGATGCAGGTTCTGCATGCCCCATATTACTTTTTACCGAGCCGATTCCACAATAAGATGTTTTTTCTTTTGGCTGCATGATCTCATCAGGTGTTTCTTTGTCTGCCATTTTTTGAAAAGCAGTAGTAATACCTTCAATTTCAACAGGGTCACCTAACTCTGTTCCGGTTCCATGCAATTCCAAATAAGATAGTGTATTGGGATGAATACAGGCATCATCGTAAGCAGCCATCAGCAATTCTGCTTGTGCTTTTGAACTGGGCGCGGTTAATGATGCCGCAGCGCCTCCATGATTAACAGATGATCCTTTAATAATGGCATATATGTGATCACCATCTTTTTTGGCATGTGATAAAGGTTTTAAGAGAAGTGCGGCGGAAGCTTCTCCCTTAACAAAACCATTTGCTGCTTTGTCAAAGGGTTTGCATCTGCCATCTGGCGCTAAAACACCGAGCTGTCCGGTACTGATCATTGTTCCAGGATACAATATCAAACTCACACCACCAGCGATTGCCATATCACATTCTTTGCTTCTCAACGATCTTACTGCACGATGGACCGATATCAAGCTTCCTGAACAGGCTGTATTAATTGTTTCACTTGGGCCATGCCAGTTCATGATAAATGATATGCGGTTGGCAATCATTGTGTGGGCGTTACCTGTTGCAATTTGGGCATTACGCAGATTATTTTGAAACAGCAATTGTTGATAATCATCAAACTGAACCGCAGCAAAAACAGCAACTTTCTTTCCAGATACGTTTGATGCACTATACCCGGCATCTTCAACTGTTTTCCAGACAGTTTCGATAAAAACACGCTGTTGCGGATCAGTCATTTGCGCTTCACGCGGAGATATTTTAAAAAACAGCGGATCAAACTTATCAGCATTAGGGATAAATCCACCCCATTTCATATATGGTCTATCCTGTCCTGTAATTGGGTCTGTGTAATAATCTTCCCAACGCCATCGGTCCCTAGGAATTTCTGTAATCAAATCTCGTTCTGATGCAAGATGTTTCCAAAAAATGGATAAATTGCTGGATTGTGGAAATACCCCATGCATTCCAATAACAGCTATTGGCTCTTGATGATCCATTGTCTTTGACTTAGTAATCGTTGGGTGAATCGTTTTTTGTTGATTCATTTTGTGAGCAGGGGATGAAAGTGTTTCTATGGGTTTGGTCTGACGACTGGAAATCCGATCTTTGTAGAATTCATTGATTTGGATATCAAATTTTTCTATAAGATATGTGCTTAATTCACTGATAGAGGTGTGGTCAAAAAAGGCTGATGGCATCATGTTAATGGAAAAGCATCCATTGATTTTATCTGCCAGCATTATAAGAGAAATGGAATCAAATCCAAAATATGCCAAACGTTCATTGGGATCAAGCTCATGTGGTTCTGTCATAACAATATCAGCAGCAATTCTTTGAAGATCTGGAATTAAATACGTAACAAGCGCTTTTGATTCTTTTGTAAAAGCTTCCTTTTTATCATTTACTTCCAGTCCTATGGATTGAGAATTTTGTAAATTTTGTGCATTTATTTCATTGAAATGCATGGGGAGATTCATTGATGCAGGCAAAACGATTACCTGAGACTGGCTGTTTGATAGAATTTGCTCAAATAGCTCAATTCCTTTTTCAGCTGCTAAAAAACCTGTTCCTGATGTCTTTAAATAATGTGCTTCTGTTTCAGGCGAAAGCTGCATGCCGCCTTCCCGCCATAATGGCCAATTTATAGAAATCGTTTGCCCTTTTCTTTGATGCTTTTTAACCAAAGTTGTTCTTAATTTTGCAAATACATCGACAAATCGGTTTGCAACCGCATAATCACATTGACCAAAATCGCCTAAAACCGATGACGTTGAGGAAAATAATACATAAAAATCAAGTGGCTGTTCTTGAGTAACCTGATCAAGAATAATCGTTCCATGAATTTTCGGTTTTAGTGTTGTTTCAATATCTTTTTGAGTTTTTTGGATAAAGTTTGATGTTGAAGAAACCCCTGCAGCATGGATGACTCCATTTATTGGTCCCAATTGTTTATTGACGCTCTCAATCATCGCTTTCATTCTATCACCATCTGACACATCCCCTTGAAAGACAAGAATGTTTGCTCCGGATTCTCTCAGGTTCTCAAGTGCTTCTGTTTGTGCTTTACCTGGTAATGAACGAGCAGTCAGGATAAGTTGGGCCTTAAATTTTTCAACCAAATATCGGGCAAATATTAAGCCAAGACCGCCAATCCCCCCTGTAATCAGATAGATGCCATTTTCTTTTATGGGTAAATGTGCGGTGTTTTGTAAGGTAAGGGGACGAAGTTTTCTGATCAAGCGTTTATCTTTTTCATATCGAATTTCTTCTGCCACACGTTTTAATTGGCTATATCCCATTTCCTGTTTGATCATATCTAACAGATGGTTCTCCTCTGATATTTCGATTTGAATGGTTCTTAAATGAAAATGGGGAAAAATAGACTTCAAAGACATTGACATCCCGGAAATCGCTTCTGAAAAAATATTATCAGTATGATGAAAAAATAGAATATTGCGTAAAGCATCAAACCGAAGGTTTGATATCGCTTTAACCAAATAGTAAATCGAATATATACCTGCATTCAGATAACTATTGGTAAGGTTGTTTCCAAAAGGAGTTAACACGATATTCTGCAAGGGATTCACATGATTAGTATCAATAGACCAGAGATGTATCAGGGTTTCTGGAAAACAATTGTTTTGAGACAGAGATGACAATAGTTGGATATAATCATCAGGGTGGTCTATTCGGATTTCATAGCCTTGATCAGTCGTGATAAAGCGATCACTGCCTTTGACCCAAATGACTTGTGTATCAAAGCCTTCTTTTATTGATTCTATGTTGATCGTGTCATGACCGAAAATTAAGACAGGCTTTCGATCTATCGATGATATTTCTTTGATATTTGATGCTTCCCATACATACTGAAAAAATTCCATTTGACAGGAAGACTTTGGCATAATTTCAGTTTGTTTATCTTCAGGAGATTTTATCCAATAACGATCTCGTGAAAAAGGATATGTCGGAAGCGGCAAACGATATGGTTTTTCATTGGTGTAAAGCAGGTGCCAATCGATTTGTGCTCCTGAAACCCATAAACTTGCAAGTTTATTTATTTTTTTATTGATCAAGAGACTGTTTAAATAGGCCTGTCCTTCTTCACCATCAATGATCATCCATTCTTTGTTTTTATTATGCGTCGATTTTTCACCATAATAATCTGCGGAATCATTTTTGCCATGAGAAAATCGGATCAATTTATCTTTTAGTTCATGGATATTTGAGGTGATTATGACCAATCGTGTATCCATGGGGTCACGTCCTGTTTGAAGTGTATAAGCAATTCGTGTAAGTGATAGGGGATCATTTTCATGAATGTCTAAAAAATCCGCCAGTTGTTTGGCATATGCTCTGAGTCTTTCCACATTTTTTGCTGAAAGGGGTATGATATGGGATGTCCGATCATCAGGAGAAGGCATATTAATGACTTTTGCTTCTTCAATCACCAAATGTGCATTTGCGCCGCCATACCCAAATGAGCTGACACCTGCAATTCTGGGAATCGTTTGGCCCGCATTATTGGTTAAAGGTGTCCACGGCTGCGACTGGTCAACAATATAGAATGGCGTATCATCCAGTTGAATTTGGGGATTGATTTCTTCAAAATGAACAGTGGCAGGTAATCGTTTATATTTCATGCATAAGATTACTTTTAGGAGACTTGCAAATCCGCTGGCAGGTTCAAGATGTCCAATATTGGTTTTAACAGAACTAATGCCACAATGTTTTTGTGCATTGGAAAACGATAAACCCTTTTTTTCATAAAGGGTTTTAAATGCTTTTTTTAATCCATTTATTTCAACTGTATCGCCGAGAACAGTCCCTGTACCATGCGCTTCAATATATGAAACATGCGTCGGATCAACTCCTGCTTTTTCATATGCATCAACGATTAATTCGGCCTGCGCATTTGGATTCGGCACAGTCAAAGAGCTAACATGTCCGCCATGATTTACAGAAACCGCTTTGATAACACCATAAATATGATCATGGTCTTTAATTGCATTACTCAAGGATTTTAGGAGTATCGCGCCAGCACCTTCACCTCTAACATATCCATTGGCTTTTTTATCAAAGGTCTTGCATCGACCATCAGAACTGAGCACACCTGCTTTGCTAAAAGCAATATAGTTTCTGGGAGAAAGCATCAAATTGACACCGCCGGCAATAGCCGTGGTGCATCCATCGTTTTTTATGGCCATTATGGCCCTGTGAACTGCATACATTGAGCTGGAACACGCAGTATCCAAGGGTTCACTTGGACCTTTAAGATCCAATAAATATGAAATTCTATTGGTCAATATAGAAAATGCGGTTCCTGTGGAAGTATAGACCTCTGGCGAAACATTCAGCTTTAACAGGTGTTCATAATAATCGGACGAGGATATTCCAGCAAACAGACCTGTTTTTGATCCTGAAAAGTCTGAAGGCTTATAGCCGGCATCTTCAATACATTTCCAGACGATTTCTAAAAAAACCCGATGCTGAGGGTCCATCAATTGGGCTTCACGAGGCGAAATGTGAAAAAAAGAAGCATCAAATTTGTCTGCATCAGAAATAAATGCCCCCCATATTCGATCTGTTTTATCCGGCTCTTTAACAGGGTCACCGTAGCATGCGCGAAAATCCCAACGATCTTTTGGAATTTTGGTGACCAGATCATCTCCATTATTCAGATGGTTCCAAAAATCATTCAGATCTGTTGAGCCTGGCATGATGGCACTAATACCAATAATCGCAATGGGATCTTCTGCCCCTTGATCAGTTATCACTGGCTGCTGAATCGTTTCTTCTGGTTCTGATATCTGGATCGTTTGTATAATTTCTTTTTTTATTTCAGTCTGTTGTTGGTCTTCAGATTTTGTTTTTTGGATTGCATCTTGATGTATTTTTAAAAGATTGTCCGTGTAATGGTCACAAAGATGTTGTGCAAAAGATTCTAAGGTCGTATGTTCAAAAAAAATTGCCGGCATTAACTCCAAATTGTAAGTATCATTAATTTTGTTTATCAGTGCCGTAAGGCTGATGGAATCAAAACCATAATCGCTCATTTCTGCATCTATATCAATATCTTCATCATCGACCTTTAAAAGCCTTATAGCAATTGATATCAGTTTTTGTTTCACCTCACTTATCAAAATTTTTGTATCAGGTATCAAGGCTCTCGTGTCACCTTCTTTTTCCATAGGGACGTCTTGTGATGGCTTGTCTGGTTTTTCCTGCATCAATAGTTTTTGAATTTTTAAAGAATTACCATAAAAAACAATTAACTGATCCAAATTAGTTGCGATAGCTTTTTCAAAAGCTTCAAGCCCAAGATTATCAGGAAGAACGTATATACCGAGTGTTTTTTCAAGCCATTCCTGGGTTTGCTCAGGTACTGTCATGCCGCCATCTTTCCAAAGCGGCCAATTGATTGATATGGATTTTCCAGATCGTTTTCCATCCTTTCGCAATTGGTCGCGAATTTCAGCAAAATGATCCATAAAACTATTGGCATAAGCGTAATCTGTTTGGCCAGAATTTCCCATGATGCTCGTTGTGGATGAAAACAATACAAAAAAATCCAAATCTTCTTTGCGGGTGGCTTCATCTAAATTAAGACTGCCACGAATCTTTGGTGCCAACACATCATCGATATCCGCCTTATTTTTCTTTAAAATAAGGGCATCATGAATCGTACCTGCGCCATGAATAATCCCATTGATACCACCAAAGCGTGATTTTATTTCCAAAATAAGCTGATTTACATCTGAATCATTCGACATATCTGATTTGATATAGATAACTTCTGCGCCTGCGCTCTCAATGGATTTCAATTGTTCTTTTTTTTCTGAGGATAAGTCTGAACGTCCAGTTAAAACGATGTTCGCCTGACATTTACGAGCAAGATAGTGAGCAAAGATGCGTCCCAATCCTCCTAATCCGCCAGTAATGAGATATACGCCTTTTTGGACAAATGGAAGAGAGGTAGGATCTGGTATAGCAGCATTAATATTTTCAAATTCTTTAATATGTCTTTCATCGCCATGATATCGAACATCAACAGCCGATGAATTCATATGAAATTCTTGTAACGATTTATTCAATACCCATTTTGGTTGAGATAGATCATTGAATGCAATCGTTTTATAAATGACTTCAGGATGTTCCATTCGTAATGACCGGGCAAATCCACTGATTGAAGAATGAAAAGGCGCTGCCATATGGTTATTGTGATATTGATAAATATATAGTAACTGAATGCCATGATTCTGGTTTTGTTTTTTTCTTTGTTTGAGAAGCGCGCGGGTAAGAAAAAAAATGGGATCAAAGCTCATCGCAATATATTTGGAGATATCATCTTCAGGGGAAATCAATGGTAGTTGTTTCGGCCAGAGATAAATAATTTTTTCAGGAATAATGCTTCTGGCGTATAAATCCTGAATTAAATCAAAATAATTTTCTGATAGTTCGGGATTAATTTCGTATCTATAGGCATTGGATTGTTGATATGCTTGATTTGGTGTCACCAAAAAGACTTTTTTTGTAGAGGTATCTTTTTTGTATAGCTGATAAAACGTTTCATCTGTATCAAATATTATAACCGGGGATTCATCATTGTCTAAACGAATACTTTGTGCAGATGATTTTTTCCAAACACCTGTATAGTAAAGTATTTGTAAAGCGTCTCCGATAGATGTATCATTTTTTAAACTTTTATATAGTTCCAGGCCTTTCTTTGGATCAATTTTCCCGGATTCTATTTTATTTAGTAATTCTTTAATAGATATAATCGTTTGGTCTTTCATTGAAGAACTCATATTTGTGATGTTTCAGATTACACAGGGCTTCCCCACATTGCTTTATCAGATTGAACAAGGCTTTTAACTTGTTCATTTGTCTCTTCCATTTTTTTTGTAAGATCAGCAAGAAGATTCCATACATCCTGTGCTGTTGTTTGTTTTTTCATGTTCATTTCCTCTACAAATTTATGATTGATAATTTATAGTGCGTTATCCATACTTATCATTCTCTTCGTTAATTATACGATCAACATCATTAACACTCAACTCTTTCTTTGATAATTTTGTAAATATTTCAATCAATTTATTATCATCGTTTTGAATAGAGGGGAATTGTTCAATAGTTTCGTTTGTTTGTTTGGCCTGGAATGACCTCAACGAAAAATGATCCATACGTACAACAGTTTCGCCTGAAACATCTGCAAGGCTTGTTGTATATGTTCTGACGCCTCCTTTTCCGATATCTGATAGGACAGCATAAGCATAGCAGGTTTCCGGTATTGACTTCATAATGTCTACCTTCCCCAAGGCAAAAGGAAGGTATTGCTTGTTAAGATCTGTGCCTTCATTAAGTGTCAACATGATAACTGTTTGAAAGGCTGCATCCATCAAAGCAGGATGAAGTACAAAAAGATGGCTTGATTCCTGAAGATGTTCTGGCAGTTTTATAGTGGCCAGGGCTTCTGTTTCATTGGAAATCAATTGAGAAATACTTTGAAAGCCTGGACCATATTGAAATCCTAAGTTATTACATAAGTTATAAAATTCTTTCCTATGTGTTACACGATGACATCGGTTCTTTATGGCTTCTATGTCAAGCAGCATTTCTTTTTTTAAAGGCGCATCAAACATTTTATCTTGATAAAAAAGTTTTCCTTGAGAACAGAGTAATGACTGAGAATCTTTTGTAAAGGCTGATATTTCATAATCAACGTGATTCTGATATGGAATCAAACGGATTTCCGCTTCAGGTGTATTGTCTGGCATTAAAGGTTGCGCCCATACAATATTTTTTATCTCTTTAATATTCCCAATCCCTGCCAACTCACCGGCAGCTCTTGCCATTTCTATATATGCAACCCCAGGAAGCAGTTTTTTTCCTTCAAGTCTGTGATCTGATAGAAAAAATTCATCTCCGGTAAATGTGATGCCATATTTATTGCCATCCAAAGAAGAAATGGTATGTTGAATCAGTGGGTGTAGAGGTGGTGATTGAACACGCTCTTTTTCTGATTTCGGAAGCCAGTATCGCTTTCGGGCAAAAGGATATGTTGGAAGAGAAATACGTTTTACAGGACGATCTTTATGTAACAAATGCCATTGTATTTCCGTTTCTCTGGAGGTCCATATTTTGGCAAGGGCTTCAAGATTTCTCTCTTCCAAAAAGCGCATCATCATCTTTTCTTCCTGTCCCCCTTCAGGCAGAAATTTAACATTATCTCCCTTTTTAACTGTTCCGACATATATATTGTCATTTTTCTTTGTATTTTTACAGAATTGATCCAGTCTTTCAATAAGTTCGTTTTTGTTTGAAATGACAAAAGCCATTCGTGATGGCATTGATTCCCTCCCTGTTTGAAGCGTATAAGCAATCTGATCTATAGAAAATTCAGACATTTTTTTAAGATAGTCTGAAAGTGTTTGCGCATAGACTTGTAATCTATTTTCATTTTTTGCAGAAAGAATAATGAGATGTGATGTATCACTCCTCAAAGCGATGGATGGTTCTACTGATTGATATGATTCAAGTATCATATGAACATTTGTTCCGCCGGCACCAAAAGAGCTAAGTCCTGCTCTCAAAGGTTTAAGATTTCCTTGATCATCTTTTTGTTGAACCCAGGGACGGGTACGATTCACAATAAAAAAAGGCGTATTTTCCAAATCAATATAAGGATTTAGTGTATTAAAATGAAGGTTGGCAGGAAGCTTTTGATTTTTCATGCTTAAAACTATTTTAAAAAACCCGGCAATACCAGCGGCTGCTTCTAAATGACCGATGTTCGTTTTAACAGAACCAATTCCGCAATGAGGTGTTTGTGATAAAGACTTATCCCTCTTGTGATAGAGTTGTTCAAAGGCATCTTTTAATCCATTAATTTCAATAGGATCTCCAATAGCAGTGCCAGTGCCATGGGTTTCTATATAGCTGAGGGTCGATGGATCGATACCAGCGTCATGATAAGCACTCAAGTAGAGTTCTGCCTGTGCCTTTGGATTGGGTGCGGTCAATGAATTGGAGCGACCACCATGATTGACAGCAGAGCCTTTGATTACTGCATAGATAGAATCGCCATCATTAAGAGCTCTGTCAAAAGGCTTTAGCAACACAGCACCAGCACCTTCTCCTCTGGCATAGCCATTTGCATCTTTATCAAATGATTTACATCTACCATCATTGCTAAGCATACCGGCTTTGCTCAGGGCAATATAATGGAATGGATTAAATAATGCACTCACCCCACCAGCAATGGCCGCGCTGCATTGACCATTTCTGATAGCTTCAATAGCGAGATGAATTGCCACAAGAGAACTTGAACAGGCAGTATTGATCGTTTCACTCGGCCCATTTAGATTCAATAGGTAGGATATCCGATTCGCAAGCATGGATTGATTCACACCTGTAACCATGTATGCTTCAATGGGTATATTTTCTTTTTGCAAGAGATCATTATAATCTGTTGTTGTGACACCGGCAAAAACGCCAACCTTTGTATTTGAGAAGTCAGAAGCCTTTATGCCAGCATCTTCAATACATTTCCAACATACTTCAAGAAAGACACGATGCTGAGGATCCATTAATTCGGCTTCTGATGGCGATATGCCAAAAAATGCCGCATCAAACTTGTCCATATCATTGACAAATCCACCCCACTTGACATCCGTTTTGTTTTCCTGTCGTTGCGGATCACCATAATATGTTCTCCAGTCCCATCGTTCTGCTGGAATTTCAGTCATTAAATCATCTTCATTTTCCAGATGCTGCCAGAAAATATCAAGATTTTCTGATTGAGGCATCACACCGCTTATACCGATGACTGCTATGTCTTTAGTATTCTTTGTTTGATATCGACGCTCAGATAAAACAGTTTTGTGTGGTGTTGGTTCATCAGCTCCAGATACCGATGAAATCGGTTTGATGTCTTTTTTGAAATATTGACTCAGATGATTTCTATTGTTTTCAATAAGAGAATCCGCAAAGGATTCTATTGATGGGTGTTCAAAAAAAGTGGCAGGTGTGATTCGCGCTGGCGTATCTCTTAATTCATATTTTTTATTAATTATACTGGCAAACTCTGTCAACGTAATGGAATCAAAACCATATTCATTAATATTGTCATCTAAATAGATTTGATCCTGGTCCACTTTTAAAATTAAAGCTATAATCGATTTTAAGTCCTCATATATGAGTAAGCGTAAATCATTTGTGTCAACTGTTGTCAATTGATCCCCTTGAGGAATGGCGCATATGACTGAATCAATTTTACTTGATTCCCAACCTTCTGTTTGTTGATTCCATTTTTCCATCTGTTTACAAGAATTTTTCGGTAACCAATACTGGTCCATTGAAAAGGGATATCCGGGAAGCGGTATTCGTTTTGGTTTTGTTTTTGAATGTAATAAATTCCAATTTACTGATGCCCCTGATACCCAGGCATGCGCAAGATCTTCATATTGTCCATTTTTGATCAGATGATCCATATCCTCATTACTGGTATTTTTTAATTTCGCGTTTAAAGTCGATTGATCTGTTTTAATATTTCCAGTATAAACTAGAGGTGAGCCTGCCTTTTTGTCAATATAATGCGTTAAGGCACTTTTGAGCGCATCAATATCCGACACAACTGCTGCCAGACGGCTTTCCATTATTTTTCGGCCAGTTTGAAGGGTATATGCAATGTCTTCCAGACGTAAGGATGGCGCAGGATGATTTGATATATAGCTTCGTAAATTTTTCGCACTGACTGTGAGTCTTTCATCATTTTTAGCTGATAGAACAATTACTTGCGGCCTTTGGCATGAACACGCATTATCGTCTGATTCAGGAGGTTCATCAATCACAATATGCGCATTCGTTCCACTAAAGCCAAAAGAACTGACAACAGCGCGTTTAGGCATTTCTGGAGGAGATGTCCAATCTTTCAATTGCGTGTTTACATAAAAAGGTGTTTTACGAAAATGAATATGTCTATTTTCTTCATTAAAATTAAGAGATGGGACCAGTTTCCCATGTTTTAAGCAAAGCAGCACTTTTATTAAGCTCGCGATACCGGCAGCAGCTTGTGAATGTCCGATATTGGTTTTTAAGGATCCTATGGCACAAAATTGATTCCTGCGGGTATATTGATGAAACGCATCTGTCAACGCCTGAATTTCAATAGGATCACCAAGTTCTGTTCCTGTGCCATGTGCTTCAACATAACTGATGGTTTCAGGATTAATCTGAATTTTTTTATAAGTGTCTACGATCAGTTCAGTTTGGGAAGGCGCACTTGGGGCTGTAATTCCATTGGTTTTACCATCCTGATTAATCCCAGATCCCTTGATGACCCCATATATATAATCTCTATCTTCCAGAGCCTGAGAGAGTGGTTTTAAAATCACAACACCCACGCCTTCAGCCGGAACAAAACCATCAGCTCGATTGTCAAAGGTGCTGCATTGCCCGCTTTTTGATAACATTCCACCTGCACCAGCCAGAATATAGACTTTTGGTGTTGTCATGATCTGAACACCACCGGCTAAAGCAATATCACTGGTGCCAGATCGAATACTTTCACAGGCGAGATGGACAGATACCAGTGATGCTGAGCATGCGGTATTTACAGCAATACCTGGACCTTTTAGATTTAAAAAGTAGGAAATTCTGGCAGCTAACACAGATGAGGCATTTCCTGTAAAAAAACGAATATCTGGTAAAAACTGATCCGTCTGGTAATCACTAAAATTTACTCCCGCAAAAACCCCACATTTTTTTCCATCAAGTTGTTCAGGAGAATATCCGGCATCTTCTAAGGCATGCCAGGCTTCTTGAAGGAAAAGTCTTTGTTGGGGATCAATCATTTCAGCTTCTTTGGGAGAAATACCGAAAAATAGTGGATCAAAACAGTCAATATCAGTGAGAAATCCACCATATTTGCAGGATAAGCCTGTTGAATCCCATCGGTTTTCAGGAATTTTCGTAATTGAATTGTTTCCGATGCATAGGTTTTCCCACAATTGATCTGTATTATTCGCACCTGGAAATCGTCCGGATATGCCTATAACAGCAATCTCTGGGCCTATGATCTCATGTTGTGATGCTGTTTGTATGGTTTTGTGGTCAGAAGATGGTATTTCTGAACACGTCTTATGATTAATTTTTTTGTTGCTCCATGAATCCGGAAACTGAATGGTATCACAGAATGAATGGTTGATGTGATAAACAAGATTTTGAATATCCGGATAATTATACAGGTCAGTTATTCTTAAGCAAATGTTTAGTCGATCATTTAAAGTGTTAATAATTTCAACAGCCAGTATTGATCCAACCCCTAAATCTGCAAATGCAGTAAAAGGCTCAAATTCTTTCATATCAATGTGAAGAACATCTGCTAAAATAGTGTATACCATTTCAGTAATATATTTTTGTTTTTCATCTTCTGGGGTTTGTTTTTTTGCTTTGTTTGAAACATGCGTTTCTGCTGATGGTATCGATATTGGGTCCAATCGGAGACGAAATAACTGCTCGGATAGACGGACACGTTGATTTCCTGACTGGTGCATCAATGGTTTCAATTCACCATTGCTTTCAGCAATAATCACATTTTGTGAAAAAATTTGATTATCAAGCCCCTGGCTGTCAAATGAAATTGTATTGTAATATCCTGCTTCTTCAAGGGTTTTCTTCCATTGATTCAATGTTAGCAAAGGCCCGCCATCCATTCGAATGGATTCATCCTCATACAGCCACCACCCTTTTAAAAGTCCAAAGGTTAAGGTAAGATATTCGGGAAGCGCAGTTAATTCATTAAGAATAAGCCATCCATTGGTTTTTAAGAGTTGTTTGGCATTGGTGAGGGTATTTTTTATGTTTCGAGTGGCGTGCATAACGTTTGTGGCAATGATGACATCAAATTGCCCGGATTGATATCCCTGATCAATACAATCATTTTCAATATTCAATGTGCTAAAGCGCATAAAAGGATGACGATCTTTATACTGCGATTCACCAAAACGAATGAACTTTGGAGAAACATCTGTATATACATAATGGATGTTTTCTTGAAATGCCTTAATGGCATCAACAATAAAAGCACCTGTACTGCCTGTTCCTGCACCTATTTCCAGAATTTGAATCTTTTGGTTGCCTTTTATTTTTTTGACCTGTGCCTGAACATATTCCAACAAAGCATTTGCAACGTATTGGTTATAATAATCAGAGATAGGATTTTGTTGATAAATCCCAAGTACCATTTTTTCAGATGATTCAGGAAACATGATTTCTACAGCAGGTATTTCATCAGCAAGAATTTCCAAATAATGGGGGGCACAATGTTCGATTAAATTAATATACGCTTTTATTTTTGAATAATTGCTACGAATTTCGTGACATATTTTGTTAGAATTATTTGATATATTTTTTAAATCGTCAATAGATTCCTGAGTAATGATCGTATTGCCATCCTTTTGAATAAATCCGGCATCCATTAATATCGTTAAGAATGCCTCAAATAAACGATCATATTGGGGAACCAATCCAATGTCTTTTTTAAGAATGTTTTGATCGTATCGTTCATTTGCTTTTAAAAAGACATTCATTTTCTGAAATGCATTAAGAAGAAGATAACGTCCTGCCAGCTTAAGTTTTTGAAAAGCCTCACTGAGATATTTTTGTGTTTCAGGTGAAATGTCAGGCTGTTTAATTCCAGGCGATATTTCAGATAAACGAAAAAAGGCACTGATAGGTGCACATTCAATGAATGCATTTAAATCAACGCCGATCCTTTTTAACAAATGATCTTCAGCTTTTAATGCAAGAATTTGGGGTGTTTGATAGGCAATAACACGATTTAAGATATCCCATGCTTCATCTGTATGGATTGTTTTGTATCCAAGTGTCTCAATCAATGTATTCTGATCTTGAGAGCTGGCAAGATTTGTACTTCCCCAAAATCCCCAGTTAATGCTGATAACAGGATAATTCTCCCTGTAATTCATATATCTGGCAAATCCATCTTGAAAGCTGCAAGCTGATGCATAATGGCCAAGTCCCCTATCACCGATAAAAGATTGGCAGGAAGAAAAAAACACCATAAAATCAAGGGGTTTTCCTTGAAAAACCTTATGAAGTATCATAGTACCGATAATCTTTGGTGCCTGTGCTTCAATAAAGATGTCTTCTGTGACATCATTAATGAGTTGCGTGTTCCCAGAAACAGCAGAATGGAAAACAGCATGAATATGCCCAAAGCGAGATGTTGCTTTTTCTATTACGTTATGCATGGATTTTAGATCTGTTGCATCAGTCTGAAGGTAGAGCACATTTCCGCCCTGAATTTGTATCTGATCCATTTTTGTTTGAATATCTTCGTTCAGTTTTCGTCGACCAACCCATATAAGATTTGCATGAAAGGATCGTGCAAGATACATACTCAACAAGAATCCAAGTTTTCCAGCCCCCCCCACAATCAGATAAACGCCTTCATGCCGGAATTGAGGCTCAGGAACTGGCGACAGATGAAGTGGTTCAAGGGTCTTTGTGTATAATTGGTTCTCAGTGATAATAATGTCATTGTTTTCAGCCAATTCATTTATCACGATAGGTTTGAGCAACACTTTCAGCGACGCTGGATGCGTAAGCTGCTTTTGTAATTCTGACAGGCTGAGGTGAAAACATTGAACAGTCAATTCCGGGTATTCATTGGCCATTGTTTTGGCAAATCCCAACATATCCCCTGAAAGCGGCACATCTGAATTAAGGTCCAAATCAGATAAGAGAATTTTAATCTCAATTGATTGCTGGTCTCTATTATCCTTATGAAATAGAGATTTGACAAGTCTGAATAAAGAAAGCAGACCTTCTTGCCGGGTTTTGGACAGACAATCAATATATTCCTCACTGTTATCCATTAGCTGAATACCGCCAAGATGAAAAATGGTATGAATGGACCTGATTGATTTGATGACTTGATTGAGAGATAGTGGACTTGTCGTGTCTATTTCATAGTGATTTGATGAAATTTCTTTGGTGTCGGTACCCAGTCGAATTTTAATGACATGATCATTGGTATAAAATGTTTCAATACTTTCTGATACTGCAGCTATTTTTTCAGGATAAAGAATGACTCTTGTTTTGATATTTGAAGGTCTGTCTTCAGATGTTAGTGGTTGAGAATTGATGCGGCCTTGAGATAAACGATTCTTTGTCAAAGATGTTATTGTGGGTATCCAATGACGTTTTTTCTCAAAAGGATATGTCGGAAGTATCATACGATTGGGAATGCCATTTGGGTATAGTAATGACCAGTTGATATCAATTCCCAAAGTCCAAAGTCTGGCCAGTTTATCAATGTCTTTTTCAATCATTACTGTTTGAATATACTTGTTCCCGGCTTTTCCGGCAAGAAGTAGGTCAATACTGTTATGTTCATTCTTTGTATTACCTGTAAATACCTTACATATATTTTTGTTGCCATGATAGTATTGTTCTAGCTTATCAATCAGTTCGCCAATATCCCGGGCAACAATTGCAAGTCGCTCTTCCATTGGGGCTCGTCCGACCTGGAGAGTATAGGAAATCTGTGAAAGTGTATATGGAGATGATGTTGTATGTTTTAAATATTTTGCCAGTTTTTTTGCATAAGCCGTAAGACGATCTTTATTTTTTGCAGAAAGCACAATAATCTGAGGCGTATCCGGATAAACCGGAAGGTTTTTTTCAACACAATATTCGCTGATAATAATATGCGCATTGGTTCCACTAAATCCAAAAGAGCTAAGACCTGAAATTCTGGTGTTGGGGCTATCCCATGGCATACTGTTTTTCGGAATAATTGCTGGGATGTCTTTAAGAGATATATGCGGATTTAATGATTGAAAATGAAGATGCCTGGGAATCATTCTGTGCTTCATGGATTGGATGATTTTAATTAATCCTGCAATACCGGCACAAGCTTCTGTATGTCCAATATTAGTTTTTACTGAGCCGATGATAAGTGGCTTATCTTTCGGGCGGTTTTTGCCATAAGTTTTTTTCAATGCTTTTATTTCGATTGGATCACCAAGAGGTGTACCCGTACCATGGGTTTCAATATAAGAGATTTTTTCTGGTGAAATACAAGATTCAGATAAGGCTTTTTGTATAACTGCTTTTTGTGCAGACAGATTGGGTGCAGTCAAACCATTGCTGGCACCATCTTGATTGATAGCAGTTCCTAAAATTACTCCATGAATATTATCGCGATCTTTTATCGCTTGCTCAAGTGGTTTTAAGACAACAACACCACATCCTTCGCCGCGAATATATCCATCAGCGGAAGCATCAAATGTTTTACAGCGACCAGTGGGAGAAAGCATGCCAGCGCTTGAAAAAGCAATACTTAAGTCTGGGGAAAAAATTAGATTGATACCAGAAGCCAATGCAAGGTCACATTCACCTGTTCTCAGGCTCTGGCAGGCCTGATGAATCGCTACAAGTGACGAGGAACAGGCGGTATCAATAGAAAGCGCCGGACCACGAAAATCAAAAAAATATGCCAGCCGGCCAGCTGCTGTTGCAAAGGATGTTCCAGTGGCAAACAAGGCATCAAAATCTTCCACCTGGTTTGTTTTTGCCTGAAGCATTCGATAGTCATCGCCAAAAATGCCGACAAAAATACCTGTCTGGCTTCCTTTTAGATTCAGGGCATTAATGCCTGCATTTTCCAATGCTTCCCAATGTACTTCCATTAAAATACGCTGTTGCGGATCTAATCGCTGGGCTTCCTTTGGAGAAATATTAAAAAACAGGGAATCAAATTTATCTGCATGGTGCAAGAAGCCACCATCTTGCGTAACAATTTTACCTGGTTTATTCTGGATATCATAGTAATCAGCCATATCCCATCGCTCTTTAGGAACAGGTGTAATACAATCAACCCCTTTAGAAAGAAACTGCCAGTATTTGTCAGGATCGTCCGCTCCGTGTGGAAATCGACAGGCCATTCCAATAACTGCTATAGGAGATTTTCCAGAATAATTATTTTCCCAATGATATCGGTTGCTTTCAATTGTATTTGAAGGGATAGTCTCTGAAAATTCAAACTTCTTTTTGTTTTGATCCGGTTTATCTTGGCCTTGAAAATACCCCATTACTTCAGCAGGTCTGTTATATTCAAAGAAAAAGGTTGAATCCAGTCTGACACCAAATGTCTGGTTTAAAAGATTCAATATTTCCATCAATTCAATAGACTCAAGTCCTATTTCTTTAAATGAACGTTCCCATGAGAATAGAGCCAACCGCTCTTTTCCCATAACAGAACAGATACAGTTTTTGATCAACTGATTAATATTTTCATCGTTTATTGCCTTATCAGTGGAAATATTTTTTTGATAATAAGGCTTTCGATGAAGAATATCGTATTCAACGAGAATACCATTGCCTTTATTATCTTTATCTTTTGGTCGATACTTGGGGATAATTTTTTTGATCGTCGCCCCATGGAGCTCATGAAATCTTAGAATAGGATCAATTAACAAGCCTGTATGGTTTCTTTTTCCAATATATTCTTCCATTGAGATATGAGAGTAATCTGGATAATTTTTGCATAATGTAACAGCAAAAATTTTTTCAATACCTTCTTTTAAAGTACAATATTGAAGCATAAATTCTAACAATTGGTCACCGAATCCTGTGTGACGCATTTCAGGAAGAATATTGATCGCAAGTAAAAATGCGATAGGCCCCTTTGGATCATAAAAATTAATCACATCTTCAGCTGTCGTCTTATCGATGATATCTTCGTTTGTCAGTCTCATTGAATAGATGACGCCGGCGATACCTTCACCTGTTTCAAGCACGAAATGGCTGTCTGGTAATTGATCGATTCGTCTTAATAGATCATAAGGTGATGCGCGCAATGGTTCAGGCCAGCATTTATTTTCCAGTTCTGTCAGAGGTAACAAATCATTGATACGTGGCACACGGATTGAATATGGTCTTTTTTCATAAAAATCCAATGTGTTTTGGGTATAGTGAATCTCACTAATGGTTTTTGTTAAAAATTCAGCTTTTGGAAAAAGGCCGGCTTCAGCTGATTTTATTAACAAAATTTCAGACTGGCAGGGCAGGAGTACCTGCTGTTTATCAATAGATATTGTTACGTTTGGTGAATCTTTACTGAGAATTGATGGCAGCTCTTTAAAAAAAAGCTGTAATATACGAGAAAATTTTGTTTTGTATTGATTGAAAAAATCATCCTTTTCATTCTGTTGCAAAAGTTCGAAAAGAATACTTTTTTTATAATTGATGGTCAGGGGACCATTCAAAAAATCTTTTTTAAATTTATTTATTGTTTTTAGCATATTGTTTATTTATAGTAAATTTGTGGTAGCATTTTATGTATAAATACCAAAACAAGTTGAATTATGCAAATAATCTTAATTAAACAAAGGAAAAAAAATGAAAATAAACTCTCTGTATGTAACTGTTCACGATAGAAACAGAGCAAAACAGTTTTATTCAAAACTCTTTAATTGCGATCCTTTTCTTGAAAATCATACCTTTGTGTTTTTTGATGTCAATGGGTTTACTTTTGGCTTATTTGATTATCAAAACGCAGATGAGATCAAAACCATGGGGAAAAAAGTAATCATGGGAAATAACTGTGTTCCCAATATTCAGGTGGACAACATTAAAGAAACTTATGAGCGAATAAAAAATAGTGCTGAAATTGTTAAACCTCTTACAAAAGCAAGCAGTAAGCATCTTGTTTTCTATTGTAAAGACACTGAAGGCAACTTGATTGAATTTTATGAAGAAATATAAAACGCGCAATGTCTATTTCCTTTCCGGTTTCGAGAAAAACGTTGAGTTTATAGGAAAAGTCTGTTACTGAAATGCCTTCTGTCAGACCACCATCGTTGTCAATGATTGACTTGATAAGGCCCAGCAGGACTTCACGCTCATAATAATGCCCCTTCAAGTTATTATGATCCCCTTGCAGTACTCTCAGTGTGCTTCCCGTGCGCATGCCCTCCGAAAATTCATAATTAATCCTTTTTTTTCGCTATAAATGATATTATACAGACGATCCAGAATCAGGTCTTCCCACACGTTCTCTGATGGCTAATTCAATACCTTCCATATCCCATCTATTATTTTTATCAAGTCTCAACAGTTTATTCATTATCCCTCCTAAACTCAGTTACCCCAGTAACCAGCTTTCAATAGTCAATACGAGACAAAATATTGCTAATCTGTAAATACATTTCAGTTTCATGTACTTCTTTCCTTGCATTGATTGGTTTTAGCAATTTACTATGCCACTCATACAGTAAAACTGCTAAAAGAATACAATATAGAAACAAAACCTCATAAAAGGTTCATTAAACTTAACTCGAACCGGGTTTGAACGAATAACACAGCGCTCCACAGGATGTCAAACGTAGCGCGTTTTTTTCCATTTTAAAATTAAGTGCTTCGAGGTGGTAACGTAGGGTTTTGTCCATTCAAAATATTGTTCATGCGGATATGAACAGGTTCCATTGTTTCTTCAGCATGCGTAATAATATAAAATGTGTTATGTCTGATGGCATTAAATGTTGCATCGGCAACCCGCTTTGCAGGCATACCTGTTTCTATTGCCTTTTGACGCTTTTTGATCCTCGCTTCATGTGCATTATTTTGTTTTTTTTGACTGAAGGCATTTTTTAGATGATCCGGACGATTACGTTCTGAATCAATGATGCTTGTATTGACAAATCCCGGACAAAGGACAGAAACACCTATTTGTGCATCTCTTAGTGTCAATTCGTGATATAAAACTTCCGAAAGCGCAACAACACTATGTTTACTTACAACATATGGACTGCCTCCAGGTGGCACCATCAGACCTGCCATTGATGACGTGTTGACAATATGACATTGTATATGTTGTTCTAACATAATTGGGACAAAAGTTCGAATCCCATGTATGACGCCCCATAAATTTACCCCAAGAGACCATTCCCAATCTGAAATTGAGCCCTCCCAAGAAGAGGGGGTCGAAACAGCAATACCGGCATTATTAAATAGCAAATGGACAGCACCATATGTATCCATTGTTGTTTGCGCCAGATATTTCATATCCTTTTCTTTTGATACATCTGTCACAACATGAATGAGATCTGCACCAGATAATTCTATTTCTCTGGCTGATTTTTTAAGCGCTTCTGCTTCAATATCTGCCATGACAATTTTCATTTTTTCCTGTGCGCACCGCATTGAAATTGCTTTACCAATGCCACTGGCTGCTCCTGTTATAACAGCAACTTTATCTTCAAATTGTTTCATAGGTTTACCCTATTTGTTTCCAGTCATTCATTTATCAATGCATTAAATAGAAAATGAAAACCCGCCATCACGAAGCGCTGCAATGCTCTCTTGAAAAACCCGAATGATGGTCTCCAAATCCTGATCCGTATGCGCTGTGGACAAATAAAAACTTCTTTTTTCCCAGTTATAGACACCTTTTTCAATCATAAGATGAAACAAGAGTTCTATTTCAATGGGTTGTAGAGAGGGGTCATATTTTCCATATGCTCTGAATTGAAAAATTGACCCAAAATGATTTGCTTTCATGGGAACCTTATCTTGCTCAAAATATGCATTTAGTTTATTTGCAAATAAGGTAGATCGTGCATTCAGATTTTCCTGTAACGAAGGCCCCTGTGTTTTTAGATATGTCAAAACCGCGTGAGCAGCAGTTGTAGCTAAAGGGTGCTTGCGAAATGTACCTGCAAAGGCAGCTGGTTTCACACCTGGATATGAGTTATCATCAAAACGCCATGGCCCACCATCAATGGTGTCTAAATATTTCTTTTTACCAGCAATAATGCTTATTGGCATGCCATTTGCCACAGCTTTTCCATACGTCGTAATATCTGCACGGATATTGGAATAAGCTTGTATTCCACCGGGATGAACGCGAAAACCTGTCACCACTTCATCAAAAATTAAAGCCGTTCCTGTTTTCTGGGTTATCTGTCTGAGTTCTTTCAGAAAATCCACTGGATAAAAGTCTGGTATTCTACTTTGAATAGGTTCAACAATGACAGCCGCCAATTCATGGCCACAAGAACGAATCAAATCCAGGCTTTCTTCAGATCCATATTTTAAAGAAAGAACATCCTCTGCCATAGCGACAGGTGTGCCAGGAGACCAGGGGAAAGGACCTTTTTCATTATTGGAAACCATGACACCATCAAAGTGTCCATGATATGAACCATCAAAAAGAACAATTTTATTTCGGTCTGTAGCAGCTCGTGCAAGGCGTATGGCAGACATAACAGCTTCTGTTCCAGTATTGGAAAATGCAACACGTTCAGCACCGGTCAATTCACATATTAAGGCGGCAACTTCACCGGTTTTATCATACATAGGTGCCAGTTGTATGCCGTCCTTGAGTTGTTTTTCTAATGCCTGAGTCAGAAAATCAGGGCTATGGCCCAGTAAATTAACGCCATATCCCATAGCAAGATCGATATATTCGTTGTCATCAATATCCCAAATTCTTGAACCAAATGAACGATAGCCAACTAAAGGATAACGAATTTCTTTCAACGTTTGACGATATCCCATTGTATTGATCCAGTCAGAAAAAATCGGCCGATATTTTTCACTGTATTGTTTTGATTTTTCGGTGCGCTTATTGTATCGGGTGATAAAATTTTGAATAAAGCTTTTCTGATGTGGCGTAAGTTCATCTTCATCTGCTTTTATGGAAAGCAAATGACGGCTGGCAGTGCTTAGCTTCATAGGTTCTGTTTGGGCCATGTTATATCTCCTTAATTATTGGTTTGGATAGCAGGGATCAAATTGTCTTTAAAAAAGTGGTCAAAAAGACCTGTTAAATAAGGCGACGGAACTTCTTCTGGTATAATTCGTAAAGGAGGTTCTCCGCTGATTAGCTTCTCGTTCCAGAGATAGTTACATCCGGGGATATTTTTTTTCGACTGTTTCAATTCAGCGACATTAAAGTCAACAAGTTCCAATTCTTCTAACAATTTTGAAAAAGGGATTTCTCCATCTCTAAAGATTAAAAAGTCTACTAAAGGACGTTCCTTCAAAAACTGAGTAAACTTTTTCGGATCAGCAGGGGAGTTAGGATCCCTCCAATTACGGTCTTTAATCCTGTTATCGTATTTTTCCGCATTTTCTCTATCATACATTTCTTTCATAATCTCCATCATTATTCCTTTTACGAAAGATTCTCAAAATTAATTGACACTGTACCCGAATCTTTTTTTCGTTTCCAAAAAGGAATCGCTGAGTATTTATCGATCAGTTCAAATCCTTTTAGATAGCAGGCAGCCATCTCGTCCGCAGAAAATCCTTTTAACTGACACATGGGAACCCTTCTGTCACCTTCTTGACAATAATACCAGGTTGAACGGTCTTTTTCTAATATCTCAATGTCATATTGTGCCGGATTATTATAAAACCGTGTTCCTGGCCAGGGTACAAAATAACTAAAACTGGCAAACTTGAGCAAATCTCTCTTTAGCAAGAATTCTAAGAGTTCAAGAGATTTATTTTGATCTTCTGGTGTGTCGCCTGGATATCCAATCATCCATACACCGATCGGAAACAAGTCGTATTTCCGAAATTTTTCACAAGCAGAGATGATCATTTTCGGACTTGTTTTTTTGTTCATGAGTTTTAAAACTCTTGGTGAACCACTTTCAATACCTATAACAACATGTTGAATACCTGTTCCTTCAATATCTTTTAATCCTTGATCATTAAGAATTGAATCTACCCTGGTTTGAACATGAAAGTGGCTGCCAATTTTGATTTTACGTTGTTTAATTTCTGAACATAACTCAGAAAAATGATCTGACCCAATATAAACCATATTATCTTCGATTCCCATCATGGGATTATTGTATGAATGATTTAATATTTCCATCTCCTTGATAACATGCATGATTGGAAATTGTCTCACTCTTTTCCAGAATGGTTTATCTGCGCAGAAATAACAATTAAATGCACATCCCCGACTCAACATTCCCATTATATATGATTTTTGAACAAATTCTTCAGGTAAAAGATCGAAATTTAATGGCGGTAATTGGGACAAATTTCCCAAAGGTCTGTCCGAGGTTTGTTTAATCTTACCATTTTTTTTGAAGGTCAGCCCTTTAATTTGATCTAAATCTAAATTGTTCTCTAAAGCGGACACCAGTTCCCAAAATGTCCATTCGCCTTCTCCCCTTACAACAATATCTGTATATGGCAAATCAATACATTCAATATCTAAAAATGTAGGATGCATGCCGCCAATTACTGTAATGAGTGTCTCATCTATTTCTTTGCATGCCTTTAAGATTTCTATGGATGTATGATAATCAGCAGTCAGACTGCTGACGCCGATCAGCATAGGATCGTTATTTTGAATAACAGCTTCCAATACGGATCGTATTTTTTCGGCAGAATATCGAATTTCTGGCTCCAAATAATGAGAGAGTGGCACAACAAAAGTAGGATAGCCTTTTGATTCAAGAAATGAGGCAATGGATAAGATTCCCCTGGGTAAAAATTTACCAAGCTCAGGGGGAGATATTAAAAGGCACTTCTTTTTCAAATTATTTGTTGATTTGTTTTCCAAAATTAATAATTCCTTTTCTAAGGTTTAATTTTTTCCCCGAGCTATATATTCTTTTACAAGACGAAATCCCAGTGCGGTGCTGGTTCGTTTAGGGCTGCCTCTATAACGATATCCTGAACGACAGCCACCTCCTCGAAGAACTCTTAACTCTCCGACCTGACATAATGGATCAGAAATATTATCACGATATGTATTCGTAATTACAACTTGTTTTTCTGAATCAAAAATACATTTGTCCTGGCAGATTTCCCAAACATTTCCGTGCATGTCATACAATCCCCAGGCATTGGGGGAAAGGCTTTTTACCGGATGGTTTTTTTTCTCTGAATTATTTACAAACCATGCATATTTTGATAATTGTTCTGCACTATTTCCAAAATAATATGCCGACATTGAACCTGAACGACATGCATATTCCCATTCCGCCTCAGTTGGAAGCCTGT
>Ga0272440_1000628_pt1 | contig 29624 bp, 31 predicted proteins | sample SSMMMBAug17_FD_192440 | JGI IMG/M metagenome (GOLD analysis project Ga0272440, IMG submission 192440) | Marine sediment archaeal communities from Little Sippewissett salt marsh, Falmouth, MA, United States - SSM-MMB-Aug17 | ecosystem: Environmental > Aquatic > Marine > Wetlands > Sediment ... | reverse complement strand
AATGTTCATCGTGGTTTTTGTTCTGTAGAGACGTAGCATGCTACGTCTCTACGTGCCAAACGATTATATGTTAAAGATAAAAGGGGAATTTATTTTTCAAGTATTCCTAAGCAAACAGCAATTGGTTTGTTATTATATTGAATATTTTCATTAGAACAATACTGAATTACAATATTTATTTATATATAATATATAGACACAAATCAACATCGAAAAAGAACTTCCTCATTTGATAAAATGCATTCCTTAGGAATTCTCGGAAAATAAGTTCCCCATTTAATATAATGATATTTAGATATTTAACTTCCAAAAATTAAAATAACTATCGCCCCCAAGACCATAAAAGTTGCCCCAAAGCTGCGAACAAGCAAATTTTTTTCATTGAATAATAAACCCGCATACACAATACTAATTATAATATTCATACGTTTTACAGATACAAAATACGCAACTTTTGCAATGGATACACCCAGACAATGTGAAAAAATATCACCAAACATTGCCAGGCCCGCTATCATACCCTGGGGGTATCTTTGCAAAAGAATATTGATTCTGATTTTGCCACTAAAAATAAATATAATTGTCATTACCCCATTAAATAAAAGAAAAAAATGCATTCCCATATATAATGGAGATGAATATAAAATGGCCTTTTTACCAAATACCGCAGCAAAACCATAACAAAACGCTGCCATTAACATGATGAGCGATCCAATATTCTTGAACATACTGGATATGGTGGTGAACATGCGTCGATCTTTCAAATCTATATGGATAATGTACGCGCCTGCAACAATGGCCATAATACCACATATGCCCCAAATGTTAAGGGTTTCGTTTAAGAAGATTGCGCCGGTAATGGTTACAAAGGCAGGCGTGAATGCCAGAAATGGCATGGTCAATGATAATGGCGAAATATGGATCGCAATCATTTGACAAAAGAATCCGACTGTCTGAAATGGCAGTAATTGCGCCAGACTGTACCAATATTCAATTTGAAATTCGGGTTTTGGAATTAACAGATACGCGATAAATAATGGCAGAATACTATAAAATAAAGGACAGATTGCCAACTCAAAATGGGATAAATCTGAAAAATATTTTTTTAGCCAGGCTGATAAACTGGCTGAAAAAAAGGCTGACGATAGAGATAAGAGGAACCATATCATATTGGTTCTTTGTTTGATATTGTTTGTATGTTTAGATTATGTAGCAATTATGGGCACAAATTATTTTTATGCCCATGTATTGCTAAATTAAATAAGAGATTTTGTTATAAAGTCCAGGGGAAGTTGATAATCATAGCTTGCAATGACTGTATTATCCGATGTTCGTATCATGCGAACAGAAATAAACACCACATATTTGGAGACAGCATATGTGCCAACCAGGACTGCATTTGCGTGATGATTCTCTCCAATGTTTTGTAATTCTCTGGATAATAAAAACTCGCCCTCATTTTTTTTGATAAAAACTGAATCCTGACGTAATTTCATGTCAACAATTTTGAATCCGTGTTGTGCCAGGCGACCCAACATTTGTTCTGAAATAATTCGTCCCAGAGAGCAAGTTTCTGCCAGATTATTAATGTTAACGAGGCTTGCCGCAATGATTGCGCCATTGGTATCAAAATCTCGTTGATTCATGATTTCGGCAAGTACATCAGTCGCTGCATAACTTGTTCTGATAATTTTTGAATAGGGCTCCTGGTCTGCCTTGACCCGTTCAAGTTTATTAATACAGCTCATTGTAAGCATAATTATCAGACATAAACTCATGCCAAAAATTAATTGTTTGAATAATAACAGACCGGACTGTCTATTGTCCGACGACCTGAAATTGTTTTCCCTTGTTTGCTTTTTTAAAAGCATCTGTATCATAATGCCACCCGTCTGATTTGTTAATATAATAGATATCTGAGCGATGAATGATAAATGTATCATTGTGCTTTAATGCCAGAGAAATGATCACCTCTTCATTGGAGATCCCACTGGCTGATGAACTTCGGATACCATCAGCAATCATCCCAATGGGAAAAGCCAGATCCCAGAGATCTTTTGAATCTACACTTCTGGAAACAGTTATTCCCAATCCAACTGCTGAATACAGCAATGGCGGATTTTTTATATCGCGTTTTGAATGCTGTAAAATGCGGGCATCATACTCCAGATGTAAGGCATCATTTTCATATGGAGAAACAGCCACGCCCTTTTGAACCAATCGTGATGTCACCAGTGAGTGAAAAATTTTTCCAAAAGGTGTCTGATCAACAGGCTGTACAAATACTGGCATATGCTGAACCTTATTGTTATTTCGCGCAATTTTAATTTGCTCGGCCACATCTGTTGCCAGTACATCCCAATGTTGTGCTGCCTGCATTTTTTCTTGTTTTGCAAATGGATAAGTTACCGGATATGGCACCTGCGTACAGGCAGACAACCATATGATAAGGCCCACTAAACAACTTCGCTTGATCACTGTGTTTTTCATTATGTATGTCCTCTATTGATTTTTGGCAAGACGTTGAAATAAATTGCCAATTTTATCCGCATTACGTTGCAACAGGCCCATTGATGAAGGTGCCTTTGCTCCCTTGCCATAGAAAAATATTAAATCTTTACTCTGTTTTGGAGGGACAACCTCTGTGGTTTTTGCATACCATAATGGGACAATTTCTGTATCTGATACCATGATGATTTTTGCCTGCTCATCCACACGCGATGCCATTGTATCGGATCCTTCAAAATAGTATGTTAAGTCTCCGGAAATAATGATATCATATTGTTTCATTCGTGCAATATTAATTAAATGATGCTCGGCCAGGTCTGTAATTTCCAATTCCGCCGTCACACGATTAAAAAGACCTTTGCTTCGTAACGATTGCGCAACATATTGCGCTGCGATTTGGCCCATACCTTTGGCATAATCTGGTTCACTAAATGAAAAAACCCCTACATGATACTGATGAAAAAAATGATGAACAGGCAGTTGCATTTGTGAAGACAATGCAAAATATGTTTCAGGTAGTCCTGCTGGCCGCATAGATACGTGACGTTGATATGTACATCCGAAATAACCTGATACAAAAAGACATAATATGATGCGAATCCATGATTTCATATGTTTTTACCTCCGATTGTTTAACGATTTTCAAGTTCTATGCCATTTTACAGGCCTTTGACAGTTGTTTCATTGGATATCTGGTTGGGCAATTTTTTCCTATCTGAACATGGACTTATCCACTTTAAACATACAGATCAACATAACTTCCGATATGTTCCAAATGAAATAAAATTGTGCGGCAAAGTCCATCATACATGGGCTCTTCTTTTTCAAAAGAATGTATGGTGCCAAATGCATTGGATGATTTTTGTCTATGAATTCGGCGATACCGATTGTTTTGCCTGTCACGCGCAAATCGATCTTTTGTACGAGAAGGTGTTATCTGAACAGCACGATCTGGAATCGGACTTATGGCGCGTGTTTCAATGAGCATAATGCATTAATTTTTTTTCCATTTCAGATTGAAAGTCAATCATTATTTGTTTTAGTGCCTTGTTCCATCCCTGAACCAACGATTGGGTATTATGTTTCTTTATGGCCACTTTTTTGGCATAATTTTTTTGAAAAATCAACTGATAATTCAAACCACTATCCTTTATCAAAAAAAATTGAATGCAGAGTACGGCATATGGACTGTCAATATTTGTGTAATCACCATTCAATGTTGTAACAGCCCCTTCCAAAATATAGTTTTCCTTGAAATGACCTGGCGAACATGTCACACGTTCAAACATTCCGCTTGATGCCATCCATTTCCGAACCAACTCTGCAAGCATGTCATCGGGCGAAATCAGAAATTCGTTATAAAAATCGGTATCATAAGTATTCTCGCATTTTTTGTAAATAAACCCTTTTCCAGTGTAGGGCGGTGACATTCGAATTTTTGCAATCCGCAATATCCCTTTTTTTGCTTTATGTGTGGCAGGATTTTTCTGTGAGATTTCTAACATATAATATTTTTTTTCGGGATAGATGCTTTGCGTGTTCAAGCATGAAGGAATGACCAAAAGAATTACAATAAAAATCATTTGTTTCATTATTAAACCTTTTGATTATTAAATGATTACATCCCTGGTCGCGTATGGGTTGGCGGCGCACCAAACAAAAACTGTGAGGGATATTTTTTTGCATTTTCTGTCAGTTCTTTTAAGTTTTCTGTAATCAGACGAACGTTATCAATCGTTTTTTCAATATCATCCTGCTGTACAAACAACAATGAATCCAATCGCCTGAGTGTACGTTGAAATTGAGTGGATGATTCGGGCAAATCACTGGAAAACGATTTGATTTTATTGGCGGCATAGTTTAATTCTTTGGCTGCTTTTGTCAAATTTGATAATAAGCCTGAAATTGGTTTTTCCGATTTTTCAGTGATACGACTGGCTGATGTCATCATTTTTTGGGTTTCTTTAATGATGCCGAGTATATCTTCGTTGTTAACAACCTTTTGTAAATGTTGATTGGTTTGTCTCAGTTCAGCTAATAGTTGAGTCGCTTCATGCGTCATGTTTTTAAGATGGGCAGTTTCAATTATTTTACGCATGGTTGTCAGGGTTTCTTCAAACTGCTTTGTGAGCCCCACAATATTAATTTTTTTGAGATGCAGCATGATACTACATAGCGCATCACTTACCCGGGTAATTACGCTTGGCGTTGATGGCACATATGGGTTGCTGGGTTGCCAATCAATTTGCATGACAGGATGCTGCTTTGGTGGCAGATAATCCATTTCAAGGTAAGCTGTACCGGTGATGCCTTTAAATGTAAGGCGAATTCTCAAGCCTTTGTTTATCTCATAGATTAATTCGCCCTCAAGAAATTCCTCAATGGAAAAAGGAAACTGTTCCACGAGCAAGCTTGAGCGAACCATAATCAGGCGGGTTTTTGTCTTGTATGCCGTAGCTGCCATGCTGATTGACTCAACTTTTCCCACATGAACACCGCGAAATTTAATGGGCGATCCAACTTCAAGCCCCTGAACCGATTCTTCAAAATAGGTCTCAATCATGACCCGCTTCTGGAATAGTTTACCCGCACCAAAAATGATCACCAGTACCGTAAAAATACAGGTACCAACGATCACAAAAATACCTGTTTTGAAATAATTGGGTGCATTCATGATTTCGTCTCATCTACATGACGATTAAAAAAATCCCGAACCCAGGGAATTTTGCTATGTTGTTTTAAATCGAATGGATGACCTTCTGCGACAATCCCCTTAACACGCTTATCCAGCATGATAACTCTGTCTGAGATTGTTTCGATGCTTGCAAGTTCATGGGTAACGATGACAAAAGTCATATTGAGATCATTTGATAATTGAACTATCAACTGATCCAGACCAGCAGCAGTAATTGGGTCGAGACCGGCAGAAGGTTCATCTAGAAACATGATATCCGGGTCCAGTGCCATTGCTCTGGCAATGGCAGCACGTTTTTGCATGCCGCCACTGATTTCTGATGGATAATACTGTTCATAACCTGTCAATCCCACCAGATTGAGTTTCATTCGTGAAATTTGATGTATACCATCAACAGGTATACAGGTAAATTCTTCCAAAGGCAAGGCCACATTTTCAATTAATGTCATGGACCCAAATAATGCACCGGTTTGATACATTACACCAAAAGATTGAATCAGTTTTTTTCGATCCTGTCCAAAGGCCGTAACCAGATCTTCACCATGAATGTGAATTGTCCCCGAAGCCGGCTGATATAGTCCAATAAGATGTTTAAGAAGTGTACTTTTGCCACATCCGGATCCTCCCAGAATGATAAAAACTTCACCACGATTCACAACAAAGTTGATATCTTTTAATATGATTGTTTCACCATATCTGGCGGTCAAATCATTAACTTGAATAACAGGGGGTTGTATCATAAGCAAACATGTTAGATTCTGTCATTAAATTTGATACATTCACGAATGTATTCAATGGCATGTTCAGGTGTATCACTGTAGTGAATATCACCAAACTGGAAAAAGAACTTACCACCCGGCCATCCCAACAAGACCACTTTTTTATTTATTTTTAAAGCCATTGCAATTTCAGAGACAGTTCCAGTTCCGCCTGGACATGCAACCACATAATGACTGGTTATTACATTGATTGCATTTCTGGCAATCCCCATGCCAGTAAGAATAGGAATATCAATCCAGGGTGAGACCTTATCCGCATGCATATCTGGCAAGATTCCAATTGTCAATCCACCATTTTCCTTGGCACCTTTGGCAGAGGCATCCATTACGCCGCTGTTACGTCCACCATTAAGTAAAATCCAGCCCTCTTTGGCAATGCATTTGCCAAGGTCATAAGCCAGGCGATATTGATTGATATCAGTCTCGCCACCACCCATAACCCCAATAATGGTTTGTCTGGATTCATTTTGAATTTGTTTTAATATGGCATCTTTCATAAACTTAAACTATCCTCCAAAAACAACCTGCGGTAACCATGTTACCAGAACAGGGAAAGATACGACTATCAAAAGCCCTATCAATTGTGCAATCACAAAGGGAAGAATCCCTCTGTAAATATGTCCGGTTGTTATCGAAGGCGGTGTCACTGCTTTAAGATAAAATAGTGAGAAACCAAATGGTGGTGTCATAAATGAGGTCTGAAGGTTAACTGCAATCAGAATGCAAAACCATACCGGATCAAAGCCAAATTCAATCATGATTGGTGCTAACACCGGAACATGTATAAACGTTATTTCAATAAAGTCCAGAAAAAAGCCAATCACAAAAATCAACCCCATGACAATAAATAAAACAAACCATTTTCCGTGAGTTTCAGCAATTGAACCAAGAAATTCCCGCACCAACTCATCGCCGCCCATACCTCGAAATACAAGTCCAAAAGCGGCTGCCCCCACAAGAATAATAAATACCATGCAGGTTAACTCCATTGTCGCGCACATGACTTCGTTGAGAATTTTATAACTGAAACGCCTGTTAATCAATGTCAAAAATGTGGCACCCGCTGCACCAACAGCCGCAGCTTCAGTGGGTGATGCAATACCAGCAAATATAGATCCCAGCACAGCAATCATCAAAAACAATGGGGGAAACAACGCACGCATGACACGATGAAACAATATTATTCCAGATAGTGCATTTCTTTCATGCTGTGGAATTGCAGGTGCCCACTGGGGTTTGACAAATGCGATTGTCATAATATAGACAATATATAATCCCACCAGCACCAATCCTGGAAACACAGCCCCCATAAAAAGATCTCCAACAGGAACACCGACAATATCACCAATCAATACCAAAACAATGCTGGGTGGAATTATTTGTCCTAAAGTTCCTGATGCAGAAACTGTACCGGTTGCCAATTCATTTTGATATCCGCGTTTCATCATGGTGGGAACTGCCAGCAAACCCATTGTGACAACAGTTGCTCCCACAATGCCTGTTGATGCTCCCATTAATGCGCCAACTACAACAACAGATACTGCCAATCCCCCTCTGATCCGCCCGAATAAAAGCCCCATTGTGTCCAATAATTCCTCAGCCAGCCCCGAACGTTCGAGCATCACCCCCATAAAAACAAACAATGGAACAGCCAGAAGTGTTACATTGGTCATTACGCCCCATATTCGCAAGGGCAATAAATTAAAAAAATTCCACCCAAAACCAATCAGTCCAAAAAACAAAGCGGTTCCCATTAACGTAAATGTGACTGGAAATCCTGCCATAAGCAAGATTGTCAATGCCAAAAACATCCAGGCCGGTAAATAATCCATAAACATATTTTATTGTTCCTTATCCATTGGAATATTTAGAATAATCATCAAATTCTTCATGAATATCGAAATGCCCTGAAGGGCAATCAGTGTAAAGCCAATGGGGATTGCAGATTTGATAATAAAGCGATAAGGAATACCGCCCGGATCAGGTGAACCTTCCAGAATACTGTAAGAATTTTTTACAAATGGAATGGCCGTTTGAATGATCATGTAGCATCCTGGAAACAGGAAAAAAATAATGCCAATGATATTGACCCAGGCACAGGCTTTGGGTGATAACCGCTGATAAATAATATCTACGCGAACATGACCATCTTTGTGCAAGGTGTATCCCGCACCCATTAAAAAGATAAATGCAAATAGATGCCATTCCAATTCCTGAACAAAAACAAAGCTTGTTTTAAAAAGATACCGCATGACCACATCTGTAAAAACTGTGATAACCAGTAACAACGTTACCCACGCAACTGACTTGCCAACAAAGGTATTTAGTTTGTCAATCCTGTGACAGATTGATTGGATTATTTGGATCATAATCATCCTGTTTATTTGCGCAATATTTAATTCATCTAATTTGAAAAATATTTGAATGAAAAATATTTATCATATGGCCTTATTTTGTCAATGGAATCTTTGTAATATGATTGAACGATTATGGCGTTTTTAAAAAAATATTGCCAAATATGATCATTTTATATATATACCCGATTGCCTTTGGTGTAGTTCACACTTAAATATATAAATAAGGAAAGAAAAATGTATAAAATAAAGAATCAATTTAGAAAAAACAAAGCCATTGTCACAACTGTTGAACATTTTAACAATATCAGCATGGAAAATCTGGTATCATGGCTTACACATGAACTTAAATGGGCGGCAGCAAGAATTGCATTTTTGCTTTATGGTCTGCTGGCCATGCTTTCATTTGGATTAACCGCCTATTTAACTGCCCCTATCGGCTCAAAGCTGTTCTTTGGGACATGGAATTTTTGGCCATATTTAAAGTATTATCATCTCATCATTTTTCAAGCTTATCGTGTATTATGGATGATGTGTAAAGACAGTGAGTATAAGTTTTTATTTGCAGTACCCTTGACCAGTGAACCCCGACGAGGTCCGGACAGAAATAATATTGCATTATCCGGAAACTGGGTTCATGAGGAAAACACCTGCTATGGCTGTGTGCGATGCTGTGAAAAAATCAGTTGTCCGCTTCTCAATAAAGCAGAGGGCATTTGTGTTGGATATGATTCCTTTTACTGGAATTATTTTCTTTGCGGACGATACCCATTTACGCAACAACAGATTGATTATTATCGTTGTGAAAAATGGAGAATAAAATACGACCCAACCACTTGATAATAGTGTTCAATTTGTGCAGATGATATTTTTGATTCATTTATCATCTGCAATGCACATGCAACAATATGCAGGGCAGTAATATCATCTTTATTGCCTGCATTACCTTTGACACAGTTTCATTTTCGTTAATTGTAGGGGGCAAACACTGGTATTGCCCCTACAATTATTCTCGGACATAGTTTTAGCAAACAGCAAAATTATGGCATATTCAATCACATCCTTTTTTCCCATCGCATTCCAGTCCTATCTGAATATATTCTATAATCTCGAATATCGCGGAGGCCAATCAAACACATGGCATGAGGAAATGCTTTTGGACGTCTGGCATAACCGCTGCGTAACTGGCGAAGTACAGAGATTAAAGAATCGCCAATTAAGGCATCCACTTCATCCAGAAAAAGCACCATAGGTTTTGGCAGTTCCATACACCATTTTGTCAGGAAAGATCCGAGACCTTTATTCAATGAACGAAAGTCAAAGCAATTTTTTGATGGTAAATAGTGTTCAGGAAGGAATGTCATCGCAGAATCCTCAAACTCACTGACAATTATTTCATTTACAGCTTCAACATCATTTCTGCACGCCTGACCTGCTTCAACATTAACATATAATGCAAGATATTGCTCCTGTGCATTGATTTCTCTTGTAAATGCAATCATGTTTGTTGTTTTGCCTGTTTGACGCGGTGCATGAAAAATACTCTCGGGACAATTCTCATGCTTTATGACTAATCGTCAAATTTTTTTCTACGATAAACAGGCAAAATATGCTAAGATCTCTCAGTCCAGATAGTCAGTACCTTTAATAATTTGGTGTTATCATTTCAAAGGAGAGAAAAAATATGAAATCAAAAATTATCAACCAGCTTTTTCCCACAGTGTTGTTATTTAATTGGATTGCATCATTGACAGTCATTGCAATGATGCTGTTAACCTGTATTGATGTGATACTAAGGTTTTTGCGATGTCCCCTGCCCGGTGTTTATGAAACAGTCGGGTTGTTGGGTGCCATATTTGTATCATTTTCACTGGCCAATACTTCCTTGACAAAAAGTCATATCGCTGTTGATTTTTTGGTAAATAAATTATCTCAAGAGATTCAAGATATTATATATTGTATACACACGCTTGTGTCAACAGGACTGTTTGGTTTAATTGCATGGCAAAGTATCTGGTATGCACTGGACTTAAAGGCGAATGGTGAGGTGTCATCCACTTTGCAAATTTCAACATATCCTTTTGTGTTTGGGGTTGCCATTGGATGTTTCATGCTTTGCCTGGTGTTAAGTGCCCAGTTTATTGAAAATGGTTATGCATTGATCAGCAGAAAAACAAAACAATCGGGATAATCGCATGCATATTTTTTTAATGAAAAATCCAATTAAGAATTATGTATGGGGATCAAAAACCTTTCTTTCCAGATTATTGGATCAAGGAGAGCAATCACAAGTTCCTCAGGCAGAATTATGGATGGGAACACATCCACAAGGCATTTCTCAAATTACCGATGATGGTGTGTGGATTTCCCTTGAAACGTTGATATCCAAAAACCCTGAAGCTGTCCTGGGAAAAAGTGTTGCCAGTCAATATGACAATAAACTACCCTATCTATTTAAAATTTTAGCCATTGACAAACCTCTGTCCATTCAGGTTCATCCTGACAAAAATCAGGCGACTTCAGGATTTACACGTGAGAACCAACAAAATATTCCCCTGACCGCACCTCATCGAAATTTTAAAGACGCCTCGCATAAACCGGAACTGGTGTGCGCATTAACACCATTATGGGCAATGTGCGGGTTTCGTTCTTATGACGAAATCCAGAAATATTTTCTGCCTTTTATTGATATCGTAGACCTGTGTCAATCTGGTCAGACAATATATCATTTTTTCAATCAATTGATGCATCTTGATCAAACAAAAAAGAATCAACTGATAGCGGCTGCGGTTCAGCATGCGCGATCCAGAACTGACAAGACACATTGGCAATGGGTTACCCGACTGGAAAAAAATTTTCCAGGTGACATTGGTGTATTGGCCCCCCTTTTTCTCAACACACTTTTCTTAAAACCCGGGGAGGCATTATATCTTCAGCCTGGTGTTTTGCACGCTTATCTGGATGGCAATGCAGTCGAAATCATGTGTAATTCCGACAATGTAATTCGTGGTGGTTTGACTATCAAGCATATTGATGTGAACGCCCTGCTTGATACTGTAATATTCAGTAATATGGATATTTCGCCCATTTACCCACAAATGGGGCAATCCAATGAATTTCATTATCTCATACCCATAAACAGTTTTTCATTGACACGCTATGATGTTTGCAAAAATTATTGTTTCACTTTATCAGTCAGTGGGCCAGAAATTTTGTTATGTACCAGAGGGAATATTCGGATAACTCAGGATCAGTTCAGTATAGATTTAAAACAAGGTATGTCTGCATTTGTAAGTCATGCAGCAAAGTCTTATTCAATTGATGGTCATGGCGAGGTGTATAAAGCATTTACAAAGGAGTAGGGATTTTCTGTCAGCACTTTCAAGTGTTGACATCAGACACAATGAAGATTATTTATATGCTAAGGAATTCTCGGAAAGTAAGTTCCCCATTTAATATATTGAATTCCAATTTTTTGAACCTGGATTACGCTGAAGAAAATGAATAAGATGAATGAAAAGTGTTTGATTTCATCTTATTCATCTTATTCATCTTCTTCAGCGTAATCCAGGTTCAAAATGAATAGAATTGACTCTTTCAGAAATGAGGAATTTATTATTTAAGTATTCCTAAGGAATGCTCTGAAAATAAGTTCCCCATTCTAAAAAGTTAATTCAAAAAATCGAAATGCACATTTTGCAGATGGGGAACTTATTATCCGAGTATTCCTAATCATAATTAATAATTATGAATTAATTTTTCAAATATGGAGGTAAAAATGCGAACAAAAATGAATCAACACTTTTTAATCGGTGTGTTAGGTGTTGTACTTTTTATTTGCGGATGCGGTGATTCGCAAATGGTTCAGGCACGATCTTATGAAAACATGCAGATGATTCCTGGCAACTTTAGTAAAATTGCAAAAATTGCACGTCAGGGCGTGGTGAATATCCGAACTGAAAAGACCATCAAGGGAGGTGGTCGCGTATTTCGGTATTTTTTTGGTCCCAAAGGAGAGCAACAACAGAATCCTTTTGGTAATGACCATTTTGATAATTTTTTTGATCGATTTTTTGGTGAAAATGAGGATGAAGGCTCGGGACGTGATTACAAGCAACGAAGTCTGGGTTCCGGATTTATCATTGATAAAGAAGGCTACATTGTTACCAACAATCATGTGATTGAGGATGCGGATGACATCAAGGTGAAACTGGCCAATGGCGAAGAATTTGATGCCACTGTGGTGGGGCGGGATCCGAAAACTGACCTTGCACTGATCAAGATTCCAAAATCCAGCGACCTCAAACCCATTCCCTGGGGAAAATCTGAAAATATGCTTGTTGGTGACTGGGTGGTTGCCATTGGCAGTCCCTTTGGTCTGGAACAAACAGTCACTGCGGGAATTGTCAGTGCGAAAGGCCGAACCATTGGATCAGGCCCTTATGATGATTTCATTCAGACAGATGCGTCCATTAACCAGGGCAACAGTGGCGGCCCTTTGCTTAATCTGAAAGGCGAAGTGATTGGTATCAATACAGCAATCATTGCCGGGGGACAGGGCATTGGATTTGCCATTCCCACCAATCTGGCGCATGGCATTATTGATCAGTTAAAAAATGAGGGTGAAGTTACACGCGGCTGGCTGGGTGTGGGCATTCAAAACCTGAGCAAAGAAATGGTGGATTATTATGGCCTGGATAGTCAGGAGGGGGTTCTTGTCAGCCAGGTTTATGATGGCGATCCAGCGGATAAAGCAGGAATGAAATCACAGGATATTATTATTGCTGTGAATGGTAAGAAAATCTCAGATACCCGTCAATTATCCAGAATTATTGCTGAAACAACCGTCGGTAAAGAAATTTCTGTTGATGTGCTTCGCAATGGCCGGAAAAAAAGCCTGACTGTTGTCATTGCAAGGCGTGATGATTCGCGTCTGGGAGATCTTTCCCCAAGTCCCTCTCATCGCAGCAATACATTGGGAATGCGCGTTGAAGATTTAAACGAGCATCTGGCCTCACGATTTCAATTAAAACCAAACGAAAAAGGTGTCATTGTCGTTGATGTTGATAAAAATGGCAAGGCGGCTGAAGCTGGTATTCAGACTGGCGATATTATTGCTGAAATAAATCGAACCCCGGTTATTGCCAAAGAGGACTATCAAAAAATTGTGGACTCTGTTGAAACAGGCAATGAATTGAAATTTTTTATGAAACGTCGAAATGGTTTTCATGTCATTAAACTCGAAAAATAAAAGGAAACATTATGTTCAAGGAACCAAGAACTGAGTTACTTTTTTCATGGTCAGATCTGGGAGATATTGAAGCGGGTCGTCCCAATCTGGGAGCAACAACACATGTGGCGGTATATCGTCTGATGCAATACACCATGCGAGATGTTTTGATTAAACGCTATGATCCGCAAACCGCCTCACAAATTTTATATGATTCAGGCAAAAGTGCAGGGATAAGTTTTTGTGCAAATGTATTGGATTCAAGTAAGGAATTAAATGATTTTGTGGCTGATCTTCAGGATGCACTGAAAGAATTTGGTGTTGGGATCTTACGTGTTGAAAAGGTTGATCTGGAAACCTATTCCTTTGTTCTCACAGTTGAAGAAGATCTGGATTGCTCTGGTCTTCCAATGATCAATGAAACCATTTGCGACTATGATGAAGGCTTCATTGCTGGCATACTTGAAGCATACACAGGCAAGCCTTTTGATGTCAAAGAAGTAGATTGCTGGGCAACCGGTGACAGGGTTTGCCGCTTTGAAGCCAACCTGTTGGTTTCGGAGGAGTAATCGATGATTGCGGTAGTTCAGCGGGTCAAACAAAGTGAAGTGACTGTGGCCGGTGAGTCCACCGGCCGCATTGATCAGGGATTGATGGTTCTTTTAGGGGTTGGACATAACGATCAGAAAAAAAATGCCCAATATCTGGCAGAAAAAATTGTTCATTTACGCATATTTGAAGATGATGCCGGTAAAATGAATCGTTCCTTGATGGATATCAATGGACAGATGCTGGTTGTGTCACAGTTTACACTGCTTGGAGATTGTCGAAAAGGACGGCGGCCCTCATTTATAAATGCTGCACCACCTGATATGGCCAAAGAATTATACTTATATTTTGTGGAATGTGTGAAAAAATTTGAAATTGAAACACAAACCGGCGTGTTTGGCGCAATGATGGATGTTTCCCTGATCAATCATGGTCCGGTCACCATGATATTAGAAAGTGTGTAGCCCTTGGGATTTTTTGACAAACTAAAACGAATTAAAAAACAAAAAACAAAAGACGTTTTCAAACATGATTTTGTTGAAAATGGCATTGCATCGACTGTCCCGCCAAAAGTCTGGCAAGCCCTTACAAAACAACAGGTAAATGCGCACCTGATGCATCAATATGTGGCTTTTCAAATGCTGGTTGAAGAAGGTATGGCCTCTCAAGTTGAAAATGGCTTTTTTCTCCCCGCATCATCTGCCGTATTGTTGGATAAACATACCCGATATTTGTTGGATTTACCTGATCCCTGGCCTGGCAGTCTGCAAATTCAAGTTGATGGTCACACCCAAAGCCAACGATTTAAGGTTTCACTTTTTCTTGAAGCACCTGATGGCGAAATCATTCGGTATTATGATTTTCATGGCCCAATTCTGTCACTGAGTGAAGAAGAAAACTTTTTGCCTGATGCCACGCAATGGCATGTTTTTCAAGCAATTATGACGCACAATGCACTGCCAGAGAATGAACGTTCGGAATATCATAATCTGGCGTTGATATATCAACTGCAACAGGCAAAAGAAAAAGGTTTAAATATTGACCTGTCTCATTTTAGTACACTGAATATTGTTCAGCCGGAAAGAATCGGTGTTACTGTTGATGAACAGGATGATGGTTCCGCATTGTTGACGCCATCATTTGGCAATCTGGCATCTGCTGATGAAATTGCCAACCGCCTCGGACAACTGGATCCCAATCATCAGGTTCATAGTATGCGGATCAACGATCGTATTGTCCTGTTGGATGAAGAAAAACTGACCTGTGTTCATGAAATTATTCATAAAAGGAAGATTCCCAAAAAACATGTCAAACAATTCATGGAAACACCCAGCGCATATATTGATGCCTCACGAATTGATCTGGATGTAGGTTTTTCGTTTCGTGTCAAAGGGGCAACACGATTCAAACATGCGTATTTTGGTGATACAGATCTGTCTGATATCAAATGGTTTAACAGGGATAGTGACACGCCTGAAACAGATTCCGACAATGTGCCCGACCTGACAAAAATCATTACTGATCAAAGTGAGCTGGAACAGTTTCGCAATCACATGACCGATTCCATTCAAGCCGGTGCGAATAGTTTTGATTTTAATCAATTCAGCATTCCATTAGATCAAATCCAGATCATTGAAGACAAACTGAATGAACTGGCGACGACATTGACAGAATCTCCGCAAGACTCAGATTCTTTATTAAAAGTCATTGATATCACACAAAATGATGAATTCTGTGAATTTTCCAATGATAAAATTCCCCCTCAGCCAGAATCATGTCTGTACAACGAACCGCTTGATTTTTCCCATTACAAACGCCAACCCTATCCCCACCAGATTGAAGGAATCCGATGGATTCTGGGTCTGTCCAGTGAAAGTATCCATATTCACAAAGAACTTCAGGATCGCCTGGGGGCATTATTGGCTGATGACATGGGGTTGGGAAAAACATTCATGTCATTGATTGCTGCCGCAGAATACTATCGCCTGGCAGAAATTCAGGGCGATATTAAACGACCTGTGCTGGTTGTTGCCCCACTCAGTTTACTAGAAAACTGGAAAAATGAGGTGAGTGAAACATTTAATACCAGTCCTTTTCGTGATATTGTTATTCTTCAATCCAGTGCAGATCTTCAACAGTATCGGATTCATGGTTCTGGTGCAGAAACACGTCAGGGCTTTTCCAATGATACTGATGAAGATGACAGTATTTGTGATACCAATATTCAATATGCCCTCAAAATTGGATCAGGCTTTGGTACTGAACGTCTGGACATGGAACGTCGCATGGTGCTGACCACCTATCAGACACTCAGGGATTATCAGTTTTCACTATGTCGGATTGACTGGTCTCTGGTTATTTTTGATGAAGCCCAGAACATCAAAAATCCCAATGCATTGCAAACCCGAACCGCCAAAGGTTTAAAGGCGCGATTCAAGCTGCTGGTAACAGGAACGCCTGTTGAAAATCATCTGGGTGATTTCTGGTGTCTGTTTGATACAGCAAGACCTGGCATTTTGGGTGCCTACCAGGGTTTTCTAAAAAGATTTGTCCTGCCCATGCTTCGGGCCAATGCTGAGGACATTCCTGATATTCGAAATGAAATTGGTACTGAGCTGCGTCAAACAGTTGGTGGCCTGATGCTCCGACGTACAAAGGCCGAAAAAATCAGTGGACTTCCACAAAAAACAATTTTTGTTGGCGCACAGGTGTCTGAGGATCGTACTGAAGTTTTTGATCCCAACCTTATTTGCATGATGGAAGGGCATCAACTGGAAACCTATGAAACCATTGTCAATGACACGGTGAACAATGAAGATCGATCCAATGCCAGTGCCAGAATATTGCGCGGACTCATGCAATTAAAAGATGTTTGTTTACATCCAGACCTCATTGATGGTGGCTCGCCGGATATCCCAGAAACACCGAATGCCGCCAGATCTGTCATGATGCAATCCGCAAAACTGGCATGTCTGTTGGATCTTTTAACTGCGATTCAATCGCGCAATGAAAAAGCAATCATTTTTATCTTGAATAAACGCCTTCAACAGTTTATTACGCTATGTCTTCAGCTTGTTTTTGATATTCAAGTGGATATTATCAATGGAGACACCAAAGCTGTTTCAAAAAATGCATCTGCACGGACACGTGTACGCATTATTGAATCCTTTCAACAAATGGATGGATTTCAGGTGCTTGTCATGTCGCCGGTTGCTGCCGGGGTGGGATTGACTGTCACTGCGGCAAACAATGTGATTCATCTGGAACGTCATTGGAATCCGGCAAAGGAAGATCAGGCAACAGACAGGGTTTATCGCATCGGACAAAAAAATGATGTCAATGTTTATATTCCAGTGGTGCATCATCCAGAAGTCCGCTCATTCGAACTGAATTTACACGCATTGCTGTCAAACAAAATAGACCTGAAAGAAGCCATTGTCACCCAGGACGATGTGACTGCAAAGGATATGGCCAGAACCGGACTTTTCAACAAACCCATGAAACGCAAAAAAGCATAGCGGAAAGTGAATAAAACATGACAGAATTGAATATTCCCAAAATACAACTGGATCATGGCAGCGGTGGATCTGCCAGTCATCAATTGATTACTAAATTGTTTCTGCCCACCTTTGACAATCCCGTTCTACGCCAAATGGATGACAGTGCCCAAATAAGCATTGGAAACAATCGCATTGCTTTTTCAACAGATACCTTTGTGGTTTCCCCAATTTTTTTTCCAGGCGGTAATATTGGTGATCTGGCAATCAATGGTACTGTCAACGATATTGCGATGAGCGGTGCGAAACCGCTGTATTTGAGCGTTGGAATGATTATTGAAGAAGGATTTCCAATGGATTCACTGCATCGCATCCTGGACAGCATGAAAGAAGCAGCAATAAAAGCAAACATCCAGATAGTCACCGGCGATACCAAAGTGATGCCATCAAAAAAACTGGATGGGATTGCAATCAACACATCCGGAATTGGTATGATTCAGTCAGATTGCCAGATCTCCGCAAATCGTGTTCAAGCAGGAGATAAAATCATTCTCAGTGGAACTATTGCCGATCATGGGATCACCATTTTGACACAGCGTGATAAGCTGATGATTGAAGGTGATATGCAATCGGATACCGCCCCATTAAACGATCTGGTTTTACAAATGATTGAGGCCTGTAAGGATATTCATGTATTGCGAGACCCCACTCGTGGCGGAATAACATCTGCATTGAATGAAATCGCACAGCAATCAGGCGTTGAGATTGAAATTCTTGAGGATGCTGTTCCAATCAAACCGCAAATTTCTGCATGCTGTGAACTGCTTGGCCTTGATCCTTTCAGTATAGCCAATGAGGGGAAACTGATTGCATTTGTACCAGAATCATCAGTGGATCAGGTTCTTTCTGTGATGCATCGGCATCCGATGGCAGCGCAGGCGTCAGTTATTGGATCGGTTGTGTCTGATAAGACGTCAACGGTTTATATTAAAACGACCATAGGTGGGAAACGACTAATGCATATGCCGGTGGGGGATCAGATGCCGCGAATTTGTTAATTATAATCATTATGGCCCAATGGCTTTCTTTTCATTTGCCCTCTTTTTCATCTATTTATTTTGAAAATGTATGGCTGCTTCAGCAGCACGTTCAGGGTAATCTAAAATTTCCTGTTTTGTAATCATGATTTAGATTCCCTTTATTTTGTAGTTTGGAAAAAATTACATATCATTCATCTCTTTCCTGAAAAATGTAAATTATTCGTAACAAACATGTATGCAAAAAAAAATCAATAATAAAAACAACTTAACGTTAAAAAAAAATTGTATGTATACAGATAATTAAGTATGATTATCCTGTTTGATCATTCATGACATTGACATGACAATATATTATGGTGTAATATATAAATTGTATTTCATTCTTGAACAGATTTGAAATATAATCGTTTTTCACATTTAGAATCAAAGCAAAAATTTAACAAGACATTCAATGTCCCAAATGAGAAATTAAGCGATGAAAAACTGGAAAACCATATATGTATTTTTTCTGGGAATGATTCTCCTGTTACCTGAATTAAAAGCAGACATATATTACTATAAAGATGATAATGGCACCCTTCATTTTACCAATTCTCCAGAATCACGTAATAATTACCATGTATTCAGACGTGATGCGTTTAAAGGCTGGCATCCAACACACTATGAACAGACACGATATGAATCTGTCATATTGGAAGCTGCCCGCACATACGATATTGACCACACGCTCATTAAGGCAGTAATCAAGGCAGAATCAAATTTCAATCCACGCGCAATTTCCCCAAAGGGTGCAAGAGGCTTGATGCAAATAATGCCTCATAATTTTAAAGATTTGGGAATCTACAATCCTTTTGATCCCCGCCAGAATATTATGGCAGGTACATTATACTTGAAACGCCTTGTTCTCAGATTCGACAATCTGTCTCTGGCTTTGGCCGCTTACAATGCAGGGCCGTCTGTTGTGTCCTCATATAACAAGATCCCACCCTATAAAGAAACGCAGGATTATGTCCGACGTGTTTTACGATACTATAAATATTACAATGGTTTTCATTAATTATTTGTATATAGATTATGTTTTCATGGAAAAATATCTATATATATAAAAGCATAAGAGGCAATACTGTGAAATTTCCAATACGCTTTTTTCGAATGATTGTTAATCGTGATTTTAATCCCATACAGGGACAAAAAAATTCATCCTTACATTTCTTTCAATGTCGATTGCCCATATGGGGAAGCTGGATTATTTTGTTCATTTTATGTCTGACAGGTATTATTTGTCTGGGCGTTCATGGGGGAATCAAAAAGCATTTGACCGCTTTAGAAAAAAATCCCTTTGCATCAGCCATACGGATTGAAGGTGCTTTTACACGTGCAAAGCTGATGCGACTCAAGTCTTTATTATTTTTTAATACACAAAAAGAAATTTTTGAAACAACCAAGACACCCTCTTCCTATCATAAAAAAGTGATTGAAGCTGTATATCCCTTTAACCAGGTATCTTTACGATTTCTGGATCGAACAGGTGTTCAGATTCTGCCGGAATCATACGATGTTTTGAGTGTCAAGGTTCAAAGCTCATCCGAAAAACAACACCACAACACAGATAATGACATTAAATTATGGATGATTGATCACCTGAACCAGGAAACTTTTTTCGCGCCGCATGCGGGTGCGCGAGTCAATTATGGATTGATTGTTTCAAAAACACTCTATGACCAGATGGGTTTTACGAAGCCATTTGATCAGGAAACCGACTTGATTGATGCGTGTATTTTATCTGTTGATGGCAAGTTCAATCTGCTCGAAGACCGTGCCAAGAATGATCAGGAATTATGGGCACCTTTGACACAATCTGAGAAAATACGATATGTTGTCCAGATGCCTGTTGTCAATGTTGCTGAACATCTACCTGGCGGTGATGCACTTATATCAGAAGGATGTTATGATGTGTTAACCAAAGGAAAATATTTTTCCCCTTGTAAACATGTAGAACATTTTTATATTCAATTTCAAAATCCATATGAACCACAGGAACAACAAAAAGCCGTTCAATGGGCCAATGCTGCATTTGGCAAGCATGTATTTCAAAGTCCTTACTTTTCACCGGATCGAAAAACAATCAAGTTTCAGTTTCAAGACCTGTCGTTCAATCCAAAATATCAGGATATTACCACAAAATGTCATGTGCAATCTCAATTTCAGCATTTAAGATCCATGATTGATATTCCACTGTCTATCGATTTTAAGGATGATCCACCGTCTTATTCAGAAAAAACCACAACCTATTATTATGCCTATCTGTATATCAATAAAGATCAGGATTTATTAAATAATATTCAATTACTGACACGATATATCAAAAATAAGTTTGAAAGTTATATCGAAGATCATCAGGTGATGACTTTAAAAAAATATCGGAGTGATATGAGTCGTATTAACTGGATTGTTTTCTGGGTTTTTTTTAGTATTGCCTTATTGATGCTTGTTTATATCAGTGTTACTTTTTCATTGTTTCTTCAGACCAAAATGCATAATATTGGCATGATGATGTCATTTGGTGCCCCTACACGACTGGTCAAACAAATATATATGTTTGAATCTTTAAAGCTGGCATCACTGCCATTATTGGTATCTATTATAATGGCTCTGTTTATCTGGGCAGTTACATCCTTTATGACCAACGTAATGTTTACGTTGAGTATTTCTGGTGTAATTTTTTATGTCTTTATTGTGCTGGCTGTCGCATTATCAGGGGCGTGGTTTGCTGTGCGACATATCATCGCGCAATCGCCCTATCAATTGATTTCTTATAAAACATGATTCATTAAATTTTATTAATAATGGAGGTCAGAAATGTCATCAGACAAAAATATGATTCAACAAGATAGCGGGCATCCAATGCTCGGAGCATTGCCACCATCACGAATGAAAAAAGGTAAGGTTGTCACTTGCGATGAAGCCATTCAGGTCATTCGCGATGGGGATACGATTGCGACAGGTGGTTTTGTCGGCATTGGATTTTCTGAAGAAATCGCAATAAAACTTGAAGAATGTTTTCTCAAAACAGGACATCCAAGAGATCTGACGCTGGTATATGCTGCAGGACAGGGAGATGGCAAACAAAAAGGGCTGAATCACTTTGGTCATAAAGGGCTTGTCAAAAAAGTAATTGGCGGTCATTGGGGGCTGGCACCCAGGTTACAGGAACTGGCAATCAACAATGAAGTTGTTGCGTATAATTTACCGCAAGGTGTAATCAGTCATATGTTTCGAGATATCGCTGCCAAAAAACCACGCACTATTACCACAGTAGGATTGGGCACTTTTGTCGATCCAAAAAATGGTGGGGGAAAATTAAACGCCAGTACAACTGAAGACATTGTTGAACGTATTACGTTTGATGATCAAGAATATCTGGCCTATAAAACCTTTCCAATTCATGTGGCCATATTACGCGGCACAACTGCCGACACTGATGGCAACATTACCATGGAACGTGAGGCATTAACACTGGAATCGTTATCAATTGCAATGGCAGCAAAAAATTCCAATGGGTTTGTCATTGTACAGGTCGAACGAATTGCAGAACGTGGATCTTTGAATGCACGAAATGTCAAAATTCCTGGTGTGCTGGTAGATTGTGTGGTGGTGTCCAATCCGGAAAATCATTGGCAAACCTTTTCAGAAAAATACAATCCTTCATTTAGCTGTGAAATCAGAATGCCCATGCAATCCATTCCAAACATGCCCATGAATGCCAGAAAAATTATCGCCCGACGTGCTGCAATGGAATTGAAACCCAATAGTGTTGTTAATTTAGGTATTGGCATGCCAGAAGGGATTTCATCGGTAGCCAATGAAGAAGGGATCATTGACAATATCACACTGACAGCAGAACCCGGCGTCATTGGAGGACTTCCAGCCGGCGGATTAAGTTTTGGTGCTGCCAGTAATACAGAAGCTTTAATTGATCAACCCTATCAGTTTGACTTCTATGATGGAGGCGGTCTTGATGTCGCCTTTTTGGGACTGGCACAAGCCGACAGACATGGAAATTTGAATGTCAGTAAATTTGGTCCAAAGCTTGCTGGTGCGGGGGGCTTTATCAATATCAGCCAGAACGCCCGAAAAATTATTTTTGTTGGCACCTTTACCGCCATTGGCCTCAAAATATCCATCAATAATGGAGAATGTCACATTGAACAGGAAGGTAAAAGTATAAAGTTTGTGGAGGATGTCGAACATATAACATTCAGTGGTGCTTACGCCATGCAAAAAGGTCAGCCTGTTCTATATATTACTGAACGTTGTGTATTTGAATTGACTACTGATGGCATGAAACTAATTGAGATTGCACCGGGGATTGATTTGGAAAAGGATATTCTTCAACAGATGTCATTTAAACCTTTGTATGATCCAACTATTCCGCTGATGGATACTCGGATTTTCAAAGAAGAGGCCATGGACATCAAAGATGATCTTTTCAGCATCTCTTTGTCTGATCGATTGATATACAACGCTTCCGATAATCTATTCTTTGTTAATTTTGAAAGTTTTTCTGTCAATACACAACAGGATGTTGATGACATTAAAAATGCTGTGGAAAAGATGATTTCCCCACTGAATAAAAAAGTATATACAATTGTCAACTATGATAATTTTTCTATCGCACCAAATTTGATAGACAGCTATACCCAGATGGTGAAACAACTGGTTTCAAAATACTATTCACGGGTAACACGCTATACGACAAGTACCTTCTTGCGAATGAAACTCAAAGATGCGCTGGCCCAACGTAATGTACCGCCGCACATTTATGAAAGTCAGGAAGAAGCAAAAAATGCGTTGAATAATCACGATCAAACATCCTGACCTCATGGATATTTATAGATAGTGACTAAAGTAACAAATAGAAATATATGCAAGATCCTTTTTGTTCAATAGTTATTGTGCAGTCACTAAAAAAAATGATGCCATTAATTTTTTTCTTGACAAACATAATACCATCATTTAAAAGCAAAAAATCTTTGCAAAGAAAAAATAAACAAAGGACAACAAATGAATCCATTCACCAATCAGCAAATGAAATTTTACTTTTATTACTTTAGCAGAATTGATATGTTCATGGGTTTATATTGTTGAAAATAAAATTTAAGCCGTGAACATCCAAAATGTTCACGGCTTTTCTATTTTAAAGGGCCGTGAACGAATTACGTCACGGCCTTTTTTTTTACCAAAAAGGAGATTAATTATGATTGGTAAAGCCATTCGTCTTGAAAGAATTATCAATCGTGACACAGGTAAATGTCTGATTGTCCCAATGGATCATGGCGTGTCAGCCGGTCCCATCTTTGGCATCACGAATATGAAGGATGCAATGGCGCAGGTGGCAGATGGCGGCGCAAATGCAGTGGTTGTTCATAAAGGAATCGTTGGTTCCGGACACAGGCAATCTGGACCGGATATGGGGTTGATTATCCATCTGTCAGCCAGTACATCAGTTGCAGTTGAACCCAATTCCAAAATTCTGGTCTGTTCAGTAGAAGAAGCCATTAAGCTGGGTGCTGATGCGGTTTCAGTTCATATTAATATTGGTGACAGTAATGAAAAACAAATGCTTGAAGATATGGGAAAAGTGGCATACAAAGCATCTGAATGGGGAATTCCATTGCTTGCAATGATTTATCCACGCGGCCCCAAAATTGAGAATGAATTTGACCCCAAATATATCAAGCATGCCGCACGATTGGGTGCTGAATTGGGAGCTGATGTTGTCAAGGTTTCTTATACTGGTGATCCGGAAACATTCAAACAGGTGGTTGATGGTTGTCACAAACCTGTTGTAATTGCCGGTGGCCCAAAAATGGAATCTGACAGGGCAATTCTTGAAATGGTCAGAGATGCCATTGATGCCGGTGCCGCAGGAACTTCAATTGGTCGAAATATTTTTCAACATAAGAGCCCGACCATCATCGTACAGGCCATTGCGAAGATTGTTCATCACAATGCTTCGGTTGACGAAGCACTTGCAATGATTCAATAACGAATTTCATTTTTATCAGGCAGTACACTTTGTACTGTCTGATAATTACAGGGAGGATATTGTGAACTCAGAAACAAAAACTGACAGCCATTCATTGGTCCCTTACAGGGAAAAAATCGATGCCATTGATAATCAATTGTTATCACTTCTGGTACAACGTCAAAAATTGGCATATGAAGTTGGGCAGATCAAAAAAGAGGCAGGAATGGATGTATTCAATATGGCGCGTGAAGAACAGGTGTTTCGAAATCTGAAATCCAAAAGTCAGGGCCATTTGACCCCTGAGGCCATACAACACATTTTTTCTGAGATTATTTCTGCCGCACGAACAGTTCAACAGCCAATAAATGTTGCGTATCTTGGACCGGAAGCAACATTCAGCCATCAGGCAGCCATATATTTATATGGACATTCAACAACCTTTCGCGCTGCCGAAACGATTGAAGATGTGTTCAGTTTCGTGGAAAAAGGTGTATGTCAACAGGGCATTGTACCAATTGAAAATTCATATGAGGGCGCAGTCAATATTACGATGGATCTTTTTTACAAATATGACCTTAAAATATGTGCAGAAATATTTTTACGTATTCGTCATCACTTGTTAAGCAAATCATCAAGCATGGAAAATGTTGAAAAAATCTATTCGCATCCTATGCCATTTGCCCAATGTCGTTCATGGCTGCGCTCAAATTATCCACATGTACCCACTCAAAAAGTTGAAAGCACATCAGCTGCTGCAATTGTGGCCCAGAATAATCCAAATGTTGCAGCCATTGGCAGTCGGTTGGCTTCAATGACTTATAAATTAAATATGCTGGCTGAGAATATTGAAGATCAACCCGACAATGTTACGCGTTTCTTAATCGTATCTCGACAACATGCCGAGCCTACTGGCAAAGATAAGACATCCTTACTCTTTTTTCTGAACCATCGTCCAGGAGCCTTGTACTCCGCATTGAATCCACTGTCAAAATATGAAATCAATATGACACGCATTGAGTCCCGGCCCATGAAAGTTAGAAATTGGGAATATCTCTTTTTTGCAGATATTGAGGGACATATGAGTGAACCTCGTGTACATTCAGCGATACAAGAAATGGAAAAACATTGCGCCATTCTCAAACGATTGGGCTCATACCCTGAAGGAGGTATGGTATGGGATTAAACTTTTCCAAAATTGGTATTCTGGGTGGTACTGCTGGTATGGGGGCATGGTTTGCTGATTATCTTGAAAAACAGGGATATGATGTATATCCTGTTGGCAGATCCACCGAACTGACCCCCAAAATGATGGCACGTCTCTGTGATGTTATTGTCATTGCTGTTCCAATTCCGGTAACCATTCAAATGATTCAGACGATTGGACCGTATGTTGGAGAAAGACGACTCCTCATGGATTTGACATCAATTAAACAAAAACCGCTGGAAGCCATGTTGGCCCATTCTGATGCTGAGGTTGTCGGGGTTCATCCTCTGTTTGGCCCCATTGAAAACGCTGAAGGACAACGCGTTGCAATCTGCCCCGGTCGGGGGTATACAGGGCTGAAATGGACAAAACAAATATTTGAAACCGGTAAATTACAAATCCTTGAAATGGATCCCAAAGAACATGACCGCCTGATGGGCTTGATTCAAGGCGTTAACCATTTTTCAACATTGGGTCTGGCCCATTGCATAAAATCATCCGGATTTTCTATCGCGGATATTGAAAAATGCAGCACAATTACTTTCAAAAACCGGCTGGATCGTATTTACAAACTTTTGGATCAACCGGCTGAGTTATTCGGGTCATTATTAATTGATAATCCGGAATCCCTGAATTATATTTGTTTGTACCGAGACGTTCTTAATGAAATGATTCCAATCATTGAAAACAAGGATCATGAAGCATTTAAAAAATTATTTGTGTCATTGAAAAATCAACAGGCCAATTCTCAACAATAAATGTTTCATATGAAACAATGTTGTAAATGTGTTGTCAATCACTATCATTCGTGATATAAAAATGTTAATATGTTTAATAAGAATTAAATATTTAAAGGATATTAAGTAATGGCACATATATTAGTTGTTGATGATGACCCATCTATTCAAAAAATGCTCAAAATTTTTTTTGAAAACAAAAAATACAAAGTGACGATTGCCTCAGATGGACGTGAGGCTGTTTACTTGCAGTCTAAACAGCCAGCTGATATTGTGTTAACCGACATTTTTATGCCTGAACAAGAAGGGCTTGAAACGATTCGGGAAATTCGAGAAAAATATCCAGATACAAAGATTATGGCAATGTCTGGCGGGGCATTTTATCGTGCGCCCAATGACTATCTTGCTATTGCTCAAAAAATTGGTGCCCATGATATTATTTGCAAACCATTTGAGCTAAAAGAAATTTTTGAAAAAATAACTCAACTGGAAGATAAAAGCTGAAACAATTGTCCGGAAACGATTATTGTGAATACGCATTCCACATCCATTGATACTTCTGCTCAAGATCATAAACATAGTTTGGTAACTGGCACAGTGCAGAAGAACGAACAATAGAACGTAATCGCTGTCTGATCATGCTGAGAAAAGATAGATCTCTTCCCATTTGAATAGCTTTATCAATATAGTCTTCAGGGGTTTTGGCAATGCAATCCTGAAGGCCAATACTGTTTAAAATACTCACACTGGCGCGTGAAACATGTGCCTGTCCCTCAAGCGTAATTACCGGAACCCCCATCCATAAAGCCTCACACGTTGTGGTTGTTCCATGATAGGGGTAAGGGTCCAAAGCGATATCCATCTGATTATACATTTGAAAATGCTGTTCCCGAGTCAACGAGTGCCCCATTAATATCAATCGATTTGTTTCAATGCCCTCATTTTCAAAAAAACGTTTTATTCTTTTTTGAATTTCCGAATCATTAAAGGTCTTTGTTTTTAAAAACAGGCGGCTCTTATCCAGACCTTTAAGTACGTTAGCCCAAATTAACAAAATATTGTCATTCAGTTTGGGGATGCGATTGAATGATCCAAAAGAAATCCACCCTCTTCTTTTCGCAGGCAGTTCATTTACCTGAGGTGCCTGGGGATCAGGTTGATAGCACAAAAAACAATTGGGCATTCTCACCAGTTTTTCAGTGTAATACTTACCTGCGCCCGGTGGATCTGCCCATTGATCAGTAATTCGATAATCTATCTGTGGTAGGCCTGTTGTGCCGGGATATCCCAGATAACTGACTTGAACTGGTGCGGGCTTCATGGCAAAGACACCAATCGAACTGTTGGTAGTGTGACCGGCAAGATCTACCAGTATGTGAATGCGATCCTTTTGAATAACTTTACAAACAGCATCATCTGAAAGAGACCTTATATCTGACCAGTTATGAACTGTTTCTTTTATTTGTTGTGTCATTCCATCCATTTGCACTGTCGTCGAATAGCAAAAAATATTGAATAATGATAGATCATGACTTTTTAAAATCGGGTATATAAAAAAACCGACAGGATGATTCCGAAAGTCTGGCGAAATATACCCTATGTTTATTTTTGTCTGACTGGAATAATCTATTCGCTTGAATTGGCAAACATTTTTTTTTACAAGTTGATCTACAAGCTGACAATGGTTTTTATACAAGGTTTCAGGTGTAATATCCCATTGATAATGATGTAAATAGAGTTGGCCGCAGTACGCATTCAATCTGTTTTTATCATTGGTCAAAGCAGCCTGTTTAAAAAAATGAATGGCCTGCTCAATTTCTCCTTGTTGTTCATGACAAAAACCCAGATTCAGCAAAATATTATAGTTGCCTGGAAAAGATTTATTGAGATTGAACAGCATGGTTTCCGCATGTTTGATTTCACCAGTCAGTATTTTTATTAACGACAAATTGAGCATTGCACCAAAATGGCTGGAATCAATTTGAAGTACTTTTGCAAATTGACTGGCAGATTCATGAAGATTATTCAATACAAACAGAATTAAACCATAATGGTATAAAAATCTGGCATCATTACCAAAATGACTTTCAGCTTTTTGCGCATGAATCAGTGCCTGATCAGGCTGTTTGGTTTGTAAAAAATATGTTGCCAGGTTTGCATGAACAGGGGGATAATCTGGATTTATTGCAAGAGCTTTTGTAAAATATTTATATGCATCATTAATTCTGCCAGATTGCCTTAAACAGTCGCCAATGTGTGTGTTGGCATCAAGATGATTATCCTGAATGGCAAGAATATTTTGAAAACAATTTATTGCATCTTGAAATCTTTTATGATGCTTATGCATTAATCCTTTTGTCAGTACAGACTGAATGTTCATTGTAATGTGCCTTTATCTTTGCTGAAAGTTAATTCTATTTTTTTCACCTGGATTACGCTGATAATATTCAAGAAATGCTGTAAAAGCAAACAAAATCGATATCCAATGTGGCAATATACGATAATGATGGACCGCATAGGTCTAAAAGTGTTGGTATTAAAAATAATAAAAACAATGTGTAAGAATTTTAAAATTTTTGTGTCTATGGTATTGGGGATAAAATCAATTTTGGGATTTGAACGTCTAAGTTCTTCCAGATTTTTATGATCCGCAACCAGCGTGCTGACACGTCGATGGTCGCTGATCATGCCGGCAATGGATTCAGGAAAAATGCGTAAAATGGTGCCATCCCACAGTCCAAGTTCATCGATTGTTGCATCAGCATTTAAGCGTTTGGTTCGAGTTTTTGGTATCCACCAGTTCTGCAACTGCGCGTTTCTGAAGACCTTGTTGATCTCTGGGCTCTTGATATATGTCTTCATAAAATTTACTACTCAGATCTTTTAACAAAGTATCTTTTGGGACAGAAACTTCATATTGTTTTTGGGACGTGCTTTCAATGATAATATTGATGTTGTCGTCCTGGTTTTCGTTATGGTTGGAGGTATTCATAAACAATT
>Ga0272440_1000627_pt1 | contig 29633 bp, 34 predicted proteins | sample SSMMMBAug17_FD_192440 | JGI IMG/M metagenome (GOLD analysis project Ga0272440, IMG submission 192440) | Marine sediment archaeal communities from Little Sippewissett salt marsh, Falmouth, MA, United States - SSM-MMB-Aug17 | ecosystem: Environmental > Aquatic > Marine > Wetlands > Sediment ... | reverse complement strand
TTGTGCCTCAGGATTGCTTGTTTGTGGCACAGGGCTGCTTGCTTGTGCCTCAGGATTGCTTGTTTGTGGCACAGGACTGCTTGTTTGTGCCAGAATGCTGGCTGTCATAAGTAAAATACCTGATACGATACAAAATAATTGTTTTTTCATATTAATTCCTTTTTTTATTTTGTTAGGAAATCTCAAAAAATAACTTGCTTATTTTTGATATGCAACGCTGGAGCGTCACAGTGTGCAATCCCACGCTTGAGCTTTGTATTGAGTACATCCAACAGATGAATATTGAACTATAATTCGGAATCGAACCAATGATTATCGTTCAATGCGCCTGTGGGAAGAAGCATTTCAAAATTGAATAATTATATCATGAATATCATTCAATGAACAGAAAAAAGCAAATTTTATTCGCCCCTAAATCCACAACAAAACGCATGAACATGTTTGCCAAGATCGGGGTGATAGTATCCGCCCTCAAAAATTGCATATCGACGGCCATTGCATAATTTTTCAGAATAGTATTTCATCAACTCACCTAAGGTTTTGTAATCTTGGGCATGTAAAAGGCCGCCCCAATCTTTTACCCCCTGATCAAAGCCTGCTGAAGCTGCAAAAATATCAATGTCTCGTAATTGTTTCATATGCTGTTCAACGTCATCAATATAAGTCGATCTATTGGCAGCATCTGGGTTGAGGATATTTACACGAAAGCTATCATTTCTATTTTCCAAAATATTAACATTACCATCTCCAAAGTGAAGATCAAAATCTAAAATAAAAGCAGACTTAATTTTGTTTTCTGCAAACAGTTTCAACAAACTGATGCTCATATTATTAAAAAAACAAAAGCCCCAACATGCGTTTGACGATGCATGATGACCGGGGGGTCGAATGACTGCAAAAGCAGGATTTCCATTATAGGCTTCCTGAGCGGACATAATTGCCCCACCTGCTGCCAGAGAAGATATATCAAAAAGAAGGGGATCGCTCTTGATTCTATCAAAATGTGCCTTTGTATGTGCGCGTAAAATATCTTCTGTGCCCGCAGGGCTGGGTTCAATTATTTCATAAGCCCCCTCTTGTTGAGATATATACGTCATTATACTCTCCAGACGACCGGGCGATGCGGCCGGATCATCCGCATACCTGGAATTAAAATATTTTTTGTGAAATATGATTTTCATGGGATCTCCTTGTTATTATTTCACCGCGTCCTTTTGCATCACTTTTAAAATGATACTTTTGGTTAACAGTGTATGCTGTATTGGGCTGTAAGCCGGCCATGCGAATAGATCCTTTTCCAAAGCCCTTGTAATCCAGTTGAATATGACGTCCTTTTACTGAAAAATGCATAATCCAGCCACTCGCCTGTTCTATATATGGCACTTGCTGTGTTTTTTCATTTTCAGCGAGAAAAGCGATGACCGCTTTTTGCGTATTGGGTTTAAGGGAAACATACAATCCTTGCGGTGTATTTATGTATCCCAGAACATTATCGCATTTGCGCATATCCGGATACGTATTATAATGATCAAAACGCATAGTGAGGCAATGGTTATAATGGGTTATGATATAATGTCCTTCATTGTTTTTCGAAATTGCTGCATCCAAAAACCCTTGTACCATTTGGATATACTCTGAAGTATAAACCAAAAGGATATCTTGTTCAAGTACCCACTCATAAACATTTTGCAGTGCTTTTAAAGAGGATTGATACTCACCACTATAAAAATGATAATAAATATCAATGGGTTTAATTCGTTTTGGATGGCCGGTTTTTTTCATTGTTTTGATTATTTCACGAAAGCCATAATAAGGACCTTCCCAAAGGTTGGTCAAGATATTTTCATTGGCCTGACCACAATGAATCTGATAGGTGCTGCCGACCTTTCTGTATATTGGAGCGACTGCTGTATATGAGTCATTGGCGTCATCAAAAACAGTATCGCCACCATTCATATTATATATTTGATGGGATTTGCAAAGCGTCAAATCACGTTCAGTGGGATCACAAGCACCGGACCAGAGCATTACCCTGCAAGGTTTATCTTTAGGTGACAGGTGTTTGGAGATGTAATTCATTGAGTACACAATCTCCTTTTCTGCATCAAAAGTATATCCTGGTACAGGAATACCATATTGGCTGGGATATCTGTCTTTAATAGTGGACTGTTCATTCCAGTAATAGGGATGAGAATATGCATGTGATGCTGGCTCTACATTGGGCAATGCAAAAATATTTTTTGCTAAATCCACTCTTTCTTTATTTCCAACAGCTTCCGGAGCAATTTCAGCCACAATAACTGACACAGTGACTGGATATTGGTATTTTTTCAAAACTTCATCGCGAACAATTTCAGCACAAGATTTTTTGGGATTAATGCGTGAAGGCCCTGCAAAGGCATCCCCATCAATATGAGAAAAAGCGACCCGAAGGCCATTCAAAGTTGTGGGATCAGGACGAGGCATGTTTTTGATTTCCAATGCGTCTTCAAAAAACAGAAATGGATTCAAATACCATTTTTTTTTGTATGATACCGGGTCCATCCAAAACATTTCTGAATACCTGGCAAACCCGCCATTTGGCCCGGTAACAATCGCCGCACTCTCTGAATCTTTCAGGTCTTTTCGCATGATTGATAACCAGACTCGGACATTGGGATCAATTACAATGAATTGTTCATAGTTTTTAGGAAAAATGGGATACTTCCTTTCAAATTCCACGCCCCTGGTGTCTTTGAACTGATATCTGATCCGGCCACGATGGCTTGAAAACATCCCTTTATATTGAATGCCGATATGGGCATAGATTTCATCTGACAGTTTCTTGAATAATTGAGGATTGCTTGAATCATTTCCACTTAAAGGGCCAAATACAATAAGTTTGGTGCCATTTTCACATTGGCGTTTTAACCATTTGAGCCAGGTGATACCATTTCTCATCTTGTTATCATTAAACGCAGTGATAACAGCGCGATATTGTTTCATTGCCCGATCATCAGGAAAAGATTGCGTATTGACATCCAGATAGTCAGAAATCAAACCATAATAATCGGTAATTGTCTGGCAGATTTCAAAATATGAGTTGACACTTTCTTTTTGACCGGTGTTAGATTGATATGCAATCAGTAACTTTCTTGGTATGACTGTGTTGCCAGATGCCACCTGCTGAATGACAATGCAGATAAGTAAACATAGGATTATTTTTTTCATAATTTTTTGCCTTTTGGGGTGTTTTTTTCAAACCTTTTTATGCAAGAACTTTTCCATTGACAATCCCCCCAATGTGCATAAAATATATTTTAATTGCATTGCATATGTTCGTATATTATGTTAATCATTTAAATTATTTTATTGGAAAAAATAATGGAATCAAATATTAAAATAGGATTTATCGGTGCTGGCAATATGGCAGAAGCCTTTATTTCGGGGCTGACAAAACAAATGGACGCATCCCGAATTCAAATCAGTGATCCGGATACACAGCGCATCAATTTGATCAAAAAAAAATATCCAGTAAATAACGTATCCAGTAATATTGAATTATTTCAAAGCAGTGATATCGTTATTCTTGCGGTAAAACCCCAGGTTATGAAAACTGTTTTGACAGAAATTAAACCCACTCGGGTCAACGCACGTTGTCTGGTCATATCTATAGCCGCTGGTATTCAGATACAATCAATCACACAGATTCTATATCAAAATTTATCAAAGACAGAGCAGCAGTTGTTACCGGTCATACGTGTAATGCCAAATACGCCGGCTTTGCTTCAATCGGGTATGTCTGCATACTGTGGCAACGACTTTGCAACAGAAACAGACATGCAAACAGTGCATGACATTCTTACCGCAATGGGAAAAGTGCTGAAAGTCACAGAAAATCAAATGAATGCCATTACAGCGATATCCGGTTCCGGACCGGCATACTTTTTTTACTTTGTGGAATCAATGATACAGGCGGCAAAAAAATTAGGTTTTTCAGATGATCAGTCACGATTACTGGTTCTACAAACCGCGGAGGGGGCGCTTCAGCTTCTAAAACAACCCAATGCCTGCCCAAAACAACTCAGACAGCAAGTAACCTCAAAAGGAGGCACCACTGAAGCAGCCATTCGGGTTATGGCAGAACATAATATGAAAACAGTCATTGGTGAAGCCATTGAAAGCGCCCAACGACGCGCCAAGGAATTAAGTACAGTATAAAGAAAAAATGCGATATATACATTTTATAATCCGAACAGGATTGGGACTCGTATTAATTTGGGCATCAATAGATAAAATTATCAGCCCGGCACAATTTGCTGAAATGGTGTATCACTACAAAATTTTGCCCAATGTATTGGTACATCCAATAGCCATATATTTACCCTGGCTGGAACTGATCACCGGCATATTTTTAATTATTGGCTTTTGGGAGCGGGCTTGTCTGATAATATTCAACCTTCTCATGTTTGTTTTCATGCTCGCATTGACATCAGCCTTATTTCGGGGATTGGATATTCATTGCGGATGCTTTACAGTAGATCCCAATGCTGAAAAAGAGCTTGTGATGTCACTCATTCGTGATATTATATGGTTGATTGCAGGGATGTGGTGTTTAGTCATCACAATTCGTAAAAACAAACAGAGTTTAATAAAAATATAGATATCAATATGTTTACACAAAATATATCATACCACGCAGCCTTTTTTGCGGGTTTATTGTCTTTTTTTTCGCCATGTATTTTACCATTGATTCCGGCATATTTTACCTTGATAACCGGTTTCAGCCTGGATGAATTGACAAAATCAGATACAAAAAACATTCGTAAAAAAGTAATATTGTCTACAGTGGCCTACATACTAGGTTTTTCTACTGTTTTTATTATTTTGGGGGCGTCAGCATCCTTTGTTGGCCAAATGATTCAAACCTATCAGACTTTGATTCGCCTGGTTGGGGGACATATCATTTGTTTTTTAGGCTTGCACATGGTTGGCATTATTCATATATCTGGACTTGATTTTGAAAAACGCGTCCATTTTAGCCAGAAACCATTGCATTTTATGGGCACGTTTATTATTGGGATGGCCTTTGGTGCGGGATGGAGTCCATGTATTGGCCCGATTCTGGGGTCTATTTTTATCCTGGCAGCCAATCAAAACAGTGTGGGTCAGGGAATTCTTTTATTGACACTTTATTCAGCCGGTCTTGCATTGCCTTTTTTGTTGATATCCATTTCCATTCAATCGTTGTTGACCTGGCTGTCTCGAGCGAAGCAGCTGATCAAATATGTGAATACCATATCCGGAATATTATTGTTTCTTATTGGTATTCTTTTAATTACAAACAAATTGCAAATATTGGGGTAATTATGAAACAAATCACCAAAACCATCATCATATGTTTTGGCGCATTGATCTTTTTAGTCAGTTCATCAGCATGGGCCGGTCGTGTAGACTGGTTGGATTATCAGAAAGGAATGGAAAAGGCGAAAGTTGCCAAAAAACCCATTTTTTTAAATTTTTATGCCAACTGGTGTGGCTATTGCCGAAAAATGGAAAATGAAACATTTGCCGACAGGACTGTTGCAAATGTTTTGCAAGATTCTTTTGTTCCCATCCGGCTGAATTCAGACAAACAACCACGTATTTCAGCCAGTTATGGCGTGAGGGGATTACCATTTTTCTGGTTTTTGACAGCCAAGGCTGAACGAATTGCTGCATTACCGGGTTACATCCCCAAACATATGTTTATTAACTATCTCAGGTTTATTGAAAGCGATAGTTACAAAAAAATGGATTTCCAGCAATTCATGGAATCGGATAAGCCGCCGAAAAAGAAAAAATAGGCTTGACAATTATTTATTATTGTATAAAAAAAGATTATTTTTAATTCTGGTAATGAATATTCGAAAATAACATACAATTTCTTTTGATCGTACAAAATATTTAAGATCGTACAGACACAGCACGCTACCGCTCAACAGTACAAATATTTCAAAAGGAACAATCTCAATAAAGATAACGTTATTTTTTTAGTATTCTTAAGTTTGTTAACGACAATATTTACCTGAAATTACAAGTATTTCTTAAAGATACTGTAATTGAGGACATAAAGATGAACGGATACATCTAAAGGGAAATGCGAAATGCATCACTGATAGATAAATCCACTGTATTAAGGAGGTTGAAATGAGAAACACACTCATTACCCAAAATTCAAAGTCAGTGCTGAAAAAGATGTTTAATGTGTCGCTTATCGCTATCATGGCGATAATGTTTTGTGTCAACACTTCATTGGCAGACGTTCGAGAAGATATTATCGAGCAGCTGAAGGTGGTTCAGTCTTATGAAGAAGTTGCCAAAACAGTTATCAGCAATGCGATTATGAATCAGGGGATGGATATTGATGAGATTTCAAAAATACTGATGGAAGCGATTGTTGATTTTGCAACAGAGATGAGTGATGATGTGGCTCAATCCATTCAGGAAGCCAGTCAGGGAGCTATTGTGGGAACGATTCAGACCACCGCTCAGGTGGGTATGGATGTTAAGAAAAACACAAGCATCGCAGCCAATACAATTGTCAAAAATGCCATTTTTGCGTGTACAAAAGCAAATATCTCTGCCACCCAGGTGGTTCAATCAGTTTCCAAAGGTACAGCAAATGGTGTTGTTATGGTGGCCGCTGGTAGCAGCGACGTTGGTATTATGATGGATTTAACTGAAGGGGCTTCTGAAGGTATTATGAATGGAACTATTGAGGCCTCAACGAGTATTGGTCAGACAGAGGCTGCAAAAACTGAAGCGATTAATGCAGCAACAAAAAGCTGTGTGACTGCAATCAAGACTGCAATTTCAACGACTGCCATTGAAGCTGCACCAATCATTGAGGCAGCAATATCAGGTGCAATTAAAGGCAGTGGTGAAAATAAAAAAGCTGTTGCCGATTCATTGGTAGCAATGAAAAATGACATTCCTGAAATTGATCTAGACAAATACACTGTTCCTATTTTCGACAGCACAACCTTTGATGCTGGCGATACGCAAGAAGAAGAAGAAAAAGAAGATGATACCACAACCACTACGACTACAACTATTGAAGAAACCACAACCACAACTACCACAGAAAAGGAAACAACAACAACAACGACATGGACAAGAACAACCACCACCACCACCACGACAACAACAACTACAGTATCAAGCCCATACAGGTAAACAATCTAGGGGGCGAACCTTATTTTATGTTCGCCCTCGAACCAAAATCCGAATCGACCTGATGTCCAGATCCAATTTTAAATAGCCTCTTCATCAACAATTAATTTTGGATCATCCAAAATACGTTCAAGATCCAGAATAATTGTCATATCATCTAGGACCCCGCGCACATAAATTTGAGCATCACCAGAAATTGTTGTTGATGGCGGTTGAATATCTTTTAAGGGAATCCGCACCACCTGTGGAACAGAGTGCGCAATAATACATGTTTGTAATGCTTCTTTGTCATTGGAAATATTACCCTGAACCAACAGAATGTATACATCTTCCGGCAGTTTTCCACTTGAAAGCCCCATAAATCGAACAACATCAACCACCGAATATATGTGGCCGCGAATATTGACAGCCCCAATAACAAAATCCGGCGTACAGGGAACACGAGATAATCGCGTCAATGGGTGTACCTCTCTGACACGCTGAATATCTACCGCATAACGTTCGTCGCCAATGGTAAATGTCAATGCATGAAAAATATTATCTGCATCTTTCTCCTTTGCTGGTAATTGTGCCAGATTTTTTGCTCGACTTTCAAGAATCGCATTGATATCCATATGATCAAGGCTGTTATTATTTGATATTTTCATTGTCTGGTTCCTTCATGCAATAGTTTCATGCCAATAAACACATAATGCAAACCAGATATGATTGTCAGAGTAGCGGTTACCCAACAAAATATACACAATATAGTGGTGAGGGGATAATATTCATTAAAAAGGGCCAATGTGATTGTAAGCAGCTGGGACAATGTTGTCGCCTTGCTGACAAGGCTTGGCTTGATTGGCACATACACATTACTGATATAGCAAATACTCATTCCCATCAGAATAATAACATCTCTGCTGATAACAATCACTGTGAGCCAGTTGGGTATTTGATGAATAATTGCCAGGCAAATATATGCTGAGGACAGAAGGAGTTTGTCTGCAACCGGATCCATCTGTGCACCCAACTCGGTGCGCTGATTAAGATACCGGGCGATGAGTCCATCCAGCGCATCAGAAATCGCAGCAATAGCAAATATCATTAAGGCAAAAGAATATACATTTTTGATAATTGCAATCACAAAAATGGGGGTAAGTAAAATTCTGATGACAGTTAATATATTGGGAATTGACATATATATAGAATTCCTGGGTTTGTATTGATACAAAAAAAATGACTATGGGTTATCGGGTGTCATTTCAGTGGTCAGATCCTCATCAGTATCTTGATTATAAATACTTTCAGCGATAACCTCAAGACGTTCAAACCATTTTGGATCATCTTTATTATACTCCAATTCATCATACCAGGTGATGACCTCTTCTTTACGAATTTTAAAGGGCTTTTCAGCTTCATAATCAATATCAGCATATTGAAGTAAGTGGCGTATCAAACGAATTTTGTCGTTTTGATCCAGAACTTCAAATACATTTTCATCTATAAACATTAAATAATCAAAGCCCAAAGGTTCACCCACTTCACGTGATGTGAGGTACTGGATCAAATCATTGGTTTTTTGCATTTTTCCCAATTGATAGCGACCACCGCTTTTTCGTTTCTTTTGGTCAAAAATCATTTTTATTTTTGCTTGCGCTAAATGAGAAAAATCTTTAGAAATGACTTGATTGATCAATTTTAATGTATCTGGATCGACATCAGTAAATCGACTCATTTTATTCTCCTGTGTTTTATGAAAGAAATAATTCAAAATTGTTTATGTTTTTTAGTATAACGACATTTGAAGTACTGTCAATATCAAATATTCTTTCGTTTAAATCTTTAAATAATGGTGAAAATATGCATAAAGCAATAATTACGATGATTGTAATAACGATCTGTTTCCCCATATCGGGTGCCGCAGAACAAACAGCCCATCAGCAATTTGAATTTGCCAACACATTAATGAAACAAGAACGATATAAAACATCTATCACAGAGTTTCAACGTTTTTTATTTTTGTTTCCAAATGACAGGCGGACAATGAAAGCGACTTATAAAATAGGTCTTTCATATCAACTGCAAAAACAGTATATTTTGGCAATTGATACCTATCATAAACTGGTTCAGTCGCCGCAACCGATGAATGATAGGATTCAGGCCGCCTTTCGATTAAGTGAGTGTTATCAGGCACAAAATAATTATCAGGAGGCACAGAACGTGCTTATAACTTTACAACAGCATGTCAGCCAACCCCAGGCATTGGATAAAATTCATTACCGGTTGGGGTGGCTTTTTATTAAAAACAATCAATACCATATGGCAAGAGAACAATTTCAGTCTATTCAAAACGTATCTGAATATCCAATGGCAATTATCAATAAAGCCCTTGAAACAAAAGATTTACCCTATAAAAATCCATATCTGGCGGGTGGGCTTTCAATTGTGCCCGGATTGGGGCAGGCTTATTGTGAGCGCTATCAAGATGCGGCACTGTCTTTTATTGTTAATGGAATTATTGCCTGGGCGGCCTGGGAAAACTTTGACCATGACCGGCCGGCCATGGGCACTTTGATATCTTTTTTTGGAATGGGATTCTATTCTGGCAACATTTATGGGGCAACCAATAGCGCCCATAAACATAATCAACGCCTTGAAAAACAATGGCTTTATCATTTGCAGCACAACCTTGACTCTACAAATGATTTGTATTGGGGAAATGAATAATGTATACATTTCTATATCATATAACTATTTTATTATTTTTATTATTATTGCCATGTCATACCTATTGCAATAACACAATTGTACCTGTTCTAAAGCATGATATTGGCAATATTCATGATTTGGCAGGGCTTATCAAAGGCGGGCAGCTATTTGTCATTTTCCCTAAACAACAAATATCTCTGAATGTTCGCGATACTGACAAAAAAGAAACATTTGAGACACGATTTGTTAGCAGTATGGCAATTATTGATGCACCGGCCCAAATAATCCGAAATGTTATTAATGATTATGCAAATTATTCCAAATTCATGCCGCAAAACGATCAATCCACGATCCTGGAGAAAAATAAACATTATGTCATTGCGCAATACAGTGTTATTGTGAAATTGCCAGTGTTTAAAATTCATGCCTCCTTTGATTTGAAACATCAACTGGATGATCATGGCGACATTACATGGAAACTTATCAAAGGTAATATGAAAGCCAGTCTTGGCAGATGGGAAATTATTCCCATTTCTGCAACCAAAACCCTGTTAATTAATACATCGTGGTCAGACCATAAGAGCATTGGTTTTTTTTCTCGGATGCTCATGAAAGCGCAACCTGATTTGGCAATGGCTGTTCCTATCGGCACGACCGCATTGATGGTTGAAGCTGTTAAGGCCCAGGCTGAAAAACGCAAATACATGACACCCATGAATGCACAAAATTTACCCACCTCGCCTGCCATTCCATATGTTTCCAATGAAAAAATCCCTGTAGACACAATTGACGCCCTCTTAAAGCATGGACAGCTGCTTATTGTTCATCCTCGTCAATGGATTCGGACACCAGGCAATCACACCCTGGATTTTGTTTTTACCAGTGGTATGGACATTATTCATAAACCAATTGAGCAGGTAAAGGCTATCAGCACCGATCCATCTGAATATCCCAATATTTTTTACCAGGTTAAATATGTTACACCGCGTATAGATCAAATGGAAATTGACTGGCGACTCAAACTCTGGTTTTCATTTTTTTCATTCACAATAGATTTAACACATCATTATTATTGGGAAAATGATAACATTCTGACATATACGCGAGAATCGGGTGATTTGGCGTATGTATTTGGTCGCAGAGAGTGGATTTCTCTGGGAAAAGAAAAAACAATGATTATATTTACGACCGCATTTCAAGGTGGAAAAACTGCGCCTTATTTTTATAAATTTGTCAAGATGTTGCCGAACAGTCAGGTGATAGGCAGCACTTCAGTTTGCTCGATTTTGATGGAAAAGCATATCCCCTGGATTGAGTCAAAATTAAAGTGAGAACACCTTCCCCGCTATTCTTCCCAGAAAATACAATCTTTTGGGCAATTTTGGATTGCCTGTTCAACTGCTTCTTCAGGATATTCTGCCATCTCGACAATTTCTATAAAGCCCAACAGATCGTTTAACACAAAAACTGATGGGCAAACTGATGTGCAAACTTCACATAATACGCAACTACCGGCATCTATTGTTGGATTTTTCATATCGAGTCATCTGGATTGTTCTTGTACAAACTGACAGACAGCTTTACCAATTGTTCTGCCATATTCTAAACACCTGTTAAGACCATCTTCATCAGGAACGTATTGTATTTTTAGTCCGGCTTCATCGATCATATTGAATTTCATGGTTGACAGCTCGTTATTGAGAATTTTTATGGATGCGCCATTCCAGCCATATGAACCAAAACAGGCTGCCAGTTTGTTTTGTGGACGCAAACCTTTCATGTATGTCAGGAAATCGCTGACAGTGGGATAAATATTGTTGTTTAGCGTTGGAGAACCAACCACCAGAGCGCTGGCCTCCAAAAGTTCGGTCATAATATCGCTTCGGTGATTGGTCCGAAGATTCATGGGCCGAACATTGACGCCCTCGGAAACAATGCCGGCAGCGATTTGTTCTGCCATCATTTTGGTGCTTTGCCACATTGTATCGTAGACAACAACCGCTTTTTTTGTATGAATGGGCTCACTCCATTTTGCATACGCATCAATGATAAGTTCTGGATGTTTTCGCCAGATTATGCCATGATCTGGACAAATCATCTTGAAAGTCAATCCCATATCAGTGACAGTTTTTAGTAATTTTTTCACCTGACCGGCATATAGTAAAATGATGTTGGCAAAATATTTTTTGGAATGAAACAGCAACTCGTCCCTGTCAATCTGATCATCAAATTTTTCATAACCCGCATAATGCTGCCCAAAGGCATCACTGGAAAAAAGGATTTGATCCGCCTTTTCATAGGTGAGCATACTGTCGGGCCAGTGAAGCATTCTGGTTTCCAAAAAAGTCAGTTGCCTTTTTCCCAAATCAAGTTCCTCCCCATTTTCAACTGCATGGTAGTTCCAACTATCACGAAAGTGCATGGCCAGATTTTTTTGTCCCATTTTCGAGCAATATAGTGGTTTATCCTGGCCAATATGATTCATGATTAGAGGAAGCCCACCAGTATGATCCATCTCTGTATGATTGCTGATCACATAATCAATTTTTTCAGGTGAAACAATTTCTGAAATGTTTTTAAGTAATTGGCCTGCAAACTCTTTTTTTACAGTATCAATTAACGCAATTTTTTCATCAATAATTAAAAAAGCGTTATATGTAGAACCGGTTGGCGTAGAATATCCATGAAAATCTCGGACATTCCAATCGTTTACACCAACATCATAAATGCCTTGAGCGATTTGAACAGAATTCATATATTTTATTCCTTCATTAAAAAAAAGCGTTGTCTTCAAATTAAACTTTACCTCATATATAAAAGCATGTATAGTACTGTCTGTTTTAGCTTTTGTCAAGTTTTGAATACCTGTGAAGACTTGAAAATTAATTCCCCAATTCAAAATGGACCTCATGACTGAAAAACGAGCAATATCAATAATAGGGAAGTTCTTTTTCGTGCCTTCCTTGAAAATAACGTAATAAAATTATACAATTATGAAACAAAACCTAAAAACAATTCATTTAGTCGCTGCCGCACGTCCCAATTTTATGAAAATCGCCCCAGTGTATCACGCACTAAAGGCACAGAATTGGGCGCAGCCAATAATTGTTCACACCGGTCAACATTATGATCCAAATATGTGTGATGCCATCTTTCAGGACTTAAACCTCCCGCCCCCCCACTATCATCTGGAAGTGGGAAGTGGTTCCCATGCCGAACAAACCGGACAGGTCATGATTGCCTATGAAAAGCAGATTATCAACCACAATCCCGATCTGGTCATTGTTGTGGGTGATGTCAATTCAACTCTGGCCGCATCACTGGCTGCTGTTAAGCTAGGAAAGACTGTTGCCCACCTTGAGGCTGGACTGCGGTCATTTGATCGCACCATGCCTGAGGAAATTAATCGTATTTTAACCGATCAAATATGCCATCAGTTATGGACCCCTTCCCCTGATGCCGATGCCAATCTGCTTGCCGAGGGGATTCCGCAGTCACGAATTTGTTTTGTTGGCAACATCATGATTGATGCATTTGAACTGAGTCGGTCCAAAATTGAAAAATCAAATACTGTACAGAAATTACGTCTTGAAAAAAAATCATTTGGCATTGTAACCTTGCATCGCCCATCCAATGTGGATGATTTCAGCAGCCTTGAAAAAATTACACATACATTACTGGGCATTTCAAAAAAAATTCCACTGTTTTTTCCAGTACATCCCAGAACTGACAAACAATTAAAGCAGTTTCAACTATATGAACTTCTGGATAAGGCACAAGAAATCACACTCAGTTCTCCCATGCCATATATTCCTTTCATGAATCTGGTGTTACATGCCAAAATGGTCATAACAGATTCAGGCGGCATACAAGAAGAAACCACCTATTTGGGAATCCCATGCCTTACGCTGAGACCCAATACAGAACGGCCCATTACCATTTCACAAGGCACCAATCGGCTTTGCGCTATCAACAATTTGGAATCAGCTGTAAATGATGTATTGAAAAGCAGTAACAGTATCCAAAAGCGTCCGGATCTGTGGGATGGGAACACAGCGGAGAGAGTGATCCAATGTATCTATTCTATGCTCTGTATTAGTAGTTAATATAATGTGTTATGGATTTTTATCAAATATTTTTAAATTAACTATTGACAGAACACGACTTTTTCAAAAAAATATGATATATATTTTTTTAAGTTTTTGTAAAATGAGGAGTGAGATATGAAAATGAAAATAAGTGTATACTTTGTATTAAGCTGTTGTCTGTTTATAACAACAATGGCCTATTCAGAAAATCGATATGTTACAGAACGTATGCGCATTACGCTGCGAACCGGTCCTGATGTATCATACAAAGTGATTGGTCTAGTTGGTTCTGGCGAATCAGTTGAATTACTTGAAGGTCGAGAACAATGGTCTCGTGTAGAAACTGAAGATGGCAAGGTGGGATGGGTAATGACCCGCTTTTTATCAACAGATACCCCAAAGAGTGATCTACTTGAAACCCTTCAAAAGGAACATGAACGTTTAAAGAATAAAGCCAAATCTTATGCAGATGAGAATTCAAAGTTGAAAACTGAAAATTTGGACATTAAAAAGGAACTGAGTAAAAAAGTAGTTGAATTTAATCAATTAAATCAGAGGTATGAATCCTTGAATAAGGGGTGTCAAAAATTTAAAGAGTTAAAAATTGAACATGACAAAGTTGCAGGTGAAATGAAGAAACGCCAGGCAGAGCTGGTTCAGTTAAAAGAAGAAAAAGCAGTACTGGAATCCAATCAGTTGTTTTGGGGATTTGGATTGGCTTTAGGCGTGCTGGCAGCTGGTTTTATGATTGGTAAAACATCACAGAAAAAACGTTCTGGTCGTTTATTCTAAAGGTTTTTTGATGTATCATTCAGATTTTTTAATAATTGGCACTGGTGTAGCAGGTCTGTCCCTGGCAATGAAATTGGCCCCCCATGGTTCAGTTATTCTGATTACTAAAAAAGGGGCATCAGACACAAATACCAATTTTGCTCAGGGTGGGATAGCATCTGTTTTCGACACTGTTGATTCTTACGATTTGCATATCAAAGACACCCTTATGGCTGGTGATGGTATTTGTAACGAGGATGCTGTTGAAATGGTGGTGCGTGAAGGCCCAGACCGCATTCTGGAATTGATTGACTATGGTGTTGTGTTTAATTCAAGCAAGGATGGAACGAAACAAAAACTGGATCTAGGACGTGAGGGCGGTCATTCAGTGAATCGAATTGTTCATGCACAAGATATGACCGGTCGTGAGGTTGAAAGAATATTATTGAATCAGGTCAGGCAACATCCAAACATAAAGCTGTTTGAAAATCATATTGCCATTGACCTGGTTAGTTATTCTGTTCGCATGAAACGGGGTATGGTGATATCATCACGTGATGACATTTGTTGCGGCGCTTATGTACTGGATGTGAGTTCCAGTCAAGTGATTGCCTATCAATCCAAATTATGCTTTCTGGCTACTGGTGGTGCAGGAAAGGTCTATTTGTATACAAGCAATCCTGATGTTGCCACCGGTGATGGAATCGCAATGGGCTATCGGGCGGGTGCCAGTGTTGCGAATTTAGAATTTGTTCAGTTTCATCCCACTTGCCTGTATCATCCAGATGCCAAAAATTTTCTCATATCTGAAGCGGTTCGCGGTGAAGGCGCTGTTCTTGTCAATGCTGATGGCACTGCTTTTATGCATAAATATGATTCCAAAAAAGATCTGGCCTGCAGGGATGTTGTTGCACGTGCAATTGATAATGAATTGAAAAAATCGGGTGATGACTCTGTTTTTCTGGATATTTCCCATAAATCCCCAGATGCCATCAAAAAGAGGTTTCCAAATATCTATCAAAAATGTTTGTCTTTGGGCATTGACATGACAAGAGATCCCATTCCTGTTGTTCCTGCAGCACATTATATGTGCGGTGGTCTGGCAACCGATTTGACAGGTCGAACAGACATTAAACGATTGTATGCAGTTGGCGAAACAGCATGTACCGGACTTCATGGAGCAAATCGACTGGCCAGTAATTCTTTGCTTGAAGCCCTTGTGTATGCTGATAAAGCAGCGGCTGATGCTGTCAATGAACTAAATGGCAATGCATTTGATGAATCATGGGATATCCCACCCTGGGATGAAGTGGATACCACCGACAGCGATGAAGCCATTGTTGTCTCTCACAACTGGGACGAAATTCGTCGCTTGATGTGGAACTATGTGGGTATCGTTCGATCTGATAAACGACTTCAACGTGCAAAACGTCGGATTGAAACAATTCAAAATGAAATACATGAGTATTATTGGGACTTTAAGGTAACATCTGACCTACTGGAGTTGCGAAACATTGCAACAGTTGCCCATCTTATCATTGAATCGGCTATGCTGCGCAAGGAAAGCAGAGGTTTACATTATAATATTCTTTATCCAGAACATGACGATGTTCATTGGAAAAAGGATATATTATTAAAAAATATGCGAAAAAATGTATTATAATCAATATCAATTAATTTCTTTTTCCACAATGGGGGAAATAGAAATTGTTGACATCAAGCAAAAAGAATACAGCAAGCAAATTCCATTTGAAACATTTACTTGCTTTACATAACCCATGAACTTAAGAAAGGAGCGAAAAATGCTACTAAAAGGAAAACTAATTGCAGAGTCGCCCATATACCGCGGTAATGCGAGGAAAACATTATTCACCAGAGATGGTGATGGCAAACAGCGACTGGTATCCCTGTCCGGTGAAATCTCTGGCACTGCTCAGGCATTGATGGATGCCTTTATCGGCAAATCCAGAAATGGCAAGAATATCGGACTGATCAACGCCTTATGGGAGCGGCTGTATGACTCAGCCATGCCGGATACATTAATTCGGCGTGTAGAATGTAAGCTGGCCAAAGAAGCTTATTCCAGCAATAACTTTTTTGATTTACGAATGGGTATTCGCTTGAACGAAGATCGTTCCGCTGCTGAAGCAAATGCTAACTATAAAATGGAGACTGTTTTTAAAAATTCGGTATTTGACTTTAGCATGGATATCAATGATAGCCTTATTCGAAGAGGTGATTTACTCTCACAGCTTTACTATGTTTTGGAAGAAATTAAGGCCGGTCGATTCTGGTTTGGTGCTGGCAAAACCAAAGGACTGGGTCGATGTTTACTTCAGCTCTCAAAAGATATCCCCAAACCATTAAAGCATCCCAGCATTATAACAAATGCCAACCATTTAACCATTGGTATTGATATTGATGCTGCCAATCCCTTGCTGGTTGGATGGAATTGGGGAAAAATTGATCCCAATATTCCAGCATTTGCTGCTATTGAAGGTAAGATTTTGCTTGAAGGCTTACGCGGTATTCCTGCACCCATTACCAAACGTTTGAATATGAGTATTGGCGGCCCTATCTCCAGTCCTGAGGATTGGAAAGGCAAATTTAAACAGTTTTTACCCAAAGCTATACTGGCCTGGCTTTTAGAGCAAGGTGGCAAGGAAAAAACAGCCTGGGTTTTTCCATCAGCAGGCATGTCAAAATTATCCAAAGGCAAATATCCACTTCAGAAAAAATTGCTGACAAAAGTAAAAAAAATGGCCGATAAACAGTTTGACACTAAAGATGCTGCCATTGAAGCATTTAATGAAGCTCTTGGAAAAGAAGCCAAAAAGGCCAAACGTGCTCTGGATATTTTAGTAGAATCAAAATCGGAAAGTCAGGCATTGGATAAAGAAACATGGCAACAAATTTCTGCCCCATTGGGATTTGATGACGCTGCTTTTGAAGAAGTATCTCCCCTATTATCAGATGAAGCTGAGTTGCTCAAAAAAATTGAAAAGTTATTAGCCCCTGCCTATACCCAGATTATGCAACAAATTGATCGCCAAATCAAACTGATCCAAAGTGATGCCTGGATTGATATGGAGATTTCCATTCGTGAAGAACATATTATGATCAAAGAAATGGTGGGTGATGGCAAAATTTCTGAATGGGATTGGGGTGAGGCCAATTCTCCTCCCAAAGGTATCAAATCCGCTACATGGAAAGAATTTATGGTATCCCATTCCAGAGTTCGCTACAAACACATGAAAAATCGAACCAATCTGGCTAAAAGTATTCAGAATGATAAAAATGTTATTGAATTTCTCAAAGACTATCGCAATCGAACCCGCCAGGAACTTTCCCAGGAGATCCTCACTGATTTTCGTGCAGGAGGACCAGGGGGAAAAATTATTTCTAAAAAATTTGGAAAACCCTATGATACTGTGTTTATGCGCATGCTTACATGGAAAGAGGCTGACAATAATGAAGGTTGGGAGATTTATATTCCTGGAAGCACTATCAAAGGCGCATTTCGCAAACGTGCATCTCAGATTTTAAAAACACTCTGGGGCGAAAAATCTCCCAAAACACGTTATGTCCTTGAAAGAATATTTGGAGAACAAGGCAAACGCGGATTATTACTATTTTCTGATGCCTATTTAAAAGATCCGGAATCACCTGAAAAAACCTTTTGTTCTATGGATGGTGTTCGCATGGATCCATCTTCTGGTAAACCCATTGAAGAAGCAAAGTGTGACTATTTATTTGCCTATGGCAATCAACTCATCTTTGATATGCGTATTGATATCATGGATATTATTGAAAAAGACGAAGAAGTGCTGTCTGTGTTGACACATCTATTGCGAGATTTTCAGGATGGTGAAATTCCACTGGGTGGAGAAAAAACAAATGGCTTTGGATGGACCAACGCCAATGTCAATAAAATTGAATTTCAAACAGCAAAAAAATCCAACCTGCTAAACAAATGGCTCAACCTGTTGCTTCCAAAAGAAATGGAATCCAGGGGCCCATGGCAATGTGCATCAATCGAACAGGATCGCGTTGCAGATGCTCTGACCCCAATTGTTCCCTTAAAAGCGGATATCAAAGCAACAACTCCGCCCATGACAAGAGATGGTTATATTTCACATCGCTCCTATGGCGGTCACTGCGGAATGCTAATGCTTGAAGCTAAAATGTTGACCCCTTTGACAATTAAGGAAAGCGGTGAACCATCATTTACCCAAGAAATCAAAGGTGAAACTGTCTATGGTTGGGATTTTTTCAGCATGGCACCTCCCAGCAAAAATTCCCGCGGTGATTCCAAAAGTTATGCCATTCCTGCCAAAACTCTCAAAGGAATGATTCGTCATATTTACACGATTGCCAGTGATTCCAGTATAACCAGCCCCAATATCCAATCGTTAAATGATACTGATGCTTTGTTTGGATGGGTTGGACATGGCCCCAATCAGGCGCTGATGGGTCGATTGTCAGTTGATTTTGCTTACTTTGATAATCCGACACTGGCCTGGTTTAAAGCGCCCTATCCCTATGGTAACTGGGTTTATGACAATCAAACATGGAAAGATACCCGGGGTAAAGACAATATCAAGCCTGCAAAAATTAAAGACTGGCGAATATTTCAACATGCACCTGTAGCGCCTTGCGTTGAGCAATCCGATGAATTTTCACCAGATACCTTTCAGGCATCCTATAGTCGGGGCATTTTACCTGGAAATACCTGTCATTTCAAAGTACGTTTCTGGAACCTGGAAACTGAAGAACTTCAGCGTCTGATCTGGAGTATTGTTCTTGAAGATAATCTGGCGCATAAATGTGGAAGATCCAGATACCTGGGAATGGGAAGTCTTAGCATTCAACTTCTGCCAGAAAGCTATTTGATCAATTGGGATAATCGGTATATTAATGATGAGTGGAAAAAGCCCATTGATGTTTCAAAATGGATCAATACCGATTCTATAAAGAATTACAATGCACTAAAGGATGCTCTTGATGCGAAATGCCTGTGATTGGCTGCTTAACTGTCGATCAGGCAGTGAATTGATGGCCACAATTGATCTTTTGTCCGATGAACCAGACCTGCCTGAAATTATTTACAAAGAAGACTGTCTGGGTATTCCCCAGACAGCCTTTGATGGTCCTTGTCTGAGATGTCGATATTTTTCACGCCTTCCCAATGAACATTACTGCTATTTCTGCAACCACGTTATGGTGCGCGAATCAGTCATCCGCCCTACCGCGCGCCATTCTGTGGCATTATGGTGTTTTATGAACTTTCCACCCAAAAAAATGCCTCATACCACTTATGATATTTTGTTTTACATTATTGATGATAATCGCATGATCTGTACTACCAATCGTTGGAATCTAAAAAATTTGCTTCAAGAATTGATGTTAATGCAAGGCCCAGACTGGTTAGGTGTTATGCAAATATTTCCAGTCTTTCGTGGCAGCGAAACCTTAACCATGTCTGACATTATTGCCAGTGCCATATTTGATGAAAAATCCCTGGTTCAGGATCGCATGTATATAAAATTTTACGCCTCCCCCTTTCAAATTCCTTTTAGAAAAGACAGAGAGCGTGATGGCAAATTGATATTTTATGCATCAGATTTTATTGGTTACCTTGAAATGGCAGAAATTTTCAAACGCGGACTTTACCTTGAAGAACAAGATCGCCTTCTCCAAGTATTAAAAATTGATGACCCAACTGAAAGACAATTCTATTGGGGACGCTTTCTTGCTCAGATTCGACCTGAAGCCAGAGATTTTCTGGATTCCTGGAACATGAAAAAATGGACAGCCACGCAGGTCAGTTTGTTTTATGAATTGCTTGATTTTGCCAAATTTGATCCAGAAAAAAACATTTCAAATATATTTCAAGATGAGGAGTGAGTACTGTCAATGAAATCATTATTTTTCATGCATTCAATAAAATTGTTTCGATATTTAATTGCCTGGCGCGTCAATACTGCAATGGTTCGATTGCCTTTGGACTTTTCAGCCAAAATATCTGAGGTTTTGGGAAATGCTATTGCTGATTCTCTGTCAACACGAGATGCACGATTGTGGAAAAAATGTCTGGATCCAGATAAACGCCCCCTCTTTCAGATGAAAGTCGAAAGTGATTCCTATCCTGAATCCCCCTGGCCAATTAATGCAGTCATTTTCCCCTATACGAACAAACGAAACTATTGTCATGGAGAAATGATATATTGGGAGTTAAAGCTCATTGGTGATAGTGCTGATCATGGTTTTTTTTTGGAAGCTATTTTACCAGCAATGGAAAAAATGGGATATACTGAACTTAATATCCCACAATCAAAACTAAGCGTATGGGGTCATTTTGACATTATATCAGTCTGGGTCGCCAATGGCAATAAATGGGAGACTCTCATTCAAGGATCCGAACTTAATTTACGTTATGATCCCAAACCTTTACAATGGAATAACGACTTGACTGAGGCCTACTATCACAAAAATATGGCTAAAAAAATTAAACTGATCTGGATTCGCCCATTTGAGTTTGACATTCAATCGACTTCTCACTTAACAGATAAATTTATTCCAGAAATGCCAGCTATTATCGAATCTGTAATCCGCAGATGGAGTTTTTTTGCATCACAAAGAATTCAAAAAGATATTTGGGATCTGATACCGACCCACCTTTTAGTTGAAGTTAAAAAAGCCTGGGAAATCGCCTGCAATATGCGAATTACATCTTACAACCTGATACCTGCTTTAAAACATGAACCGGGGTTATGGTCAGGTGAACTCTCATATGAGAACATACCGGTTTTTCTTATGCCATACCTTGATATGGCTGCACTTTTACATGTTGGCAAAAAGACACATTATGGATGTGGCACTTTCGCTCTATGTAAACAAGAAGAATATTAGCGAATCCGAAATGGCTTACATGCTTTAGATTCTGTACCAAATATGTCAAAGGCTGTAATTTCATAAATCGGCCCCGGAGCAGTCCTGGCCCAATGATCAGTATAAAAAGGATGCGGACTGGTATCAAAAAGAATGCCATTTTTGTAAATAGCATAACCGGTAATTGTATGGTCATCACTTTGCCAGCGAATCTGAACTTTATTCATACCGGGTAACACATATACATGAATATTTTTCGGGGACCCGGGCTGATACTGATTGATACTTTTCCGGCAACTGTCGCTGTGGATGCTGGCTTTAGCATATGTTGCGCAGATACTGATACCAAATAAAAAAATCATCAAACATGAAAAAAAACGAACAGGTATCATTATTAATGCCTCCTGGCTTGTTAATTCATGATTCATGATGGCCTCCTTTTTTTATTGTTGATCATTTTTTTAAGTAACATTTAATTTCTATATAGCATACTGTATGCCAAAGGCTCGGAATTTCACTATTTACTTAATAATCAATAGGTTATCAATCATTGTGGCCGCAAGCAATGTGTAAATAATTACAGTTCATAGTGTTTTTCGCACCCTGAAGTGTAAATATTTTTACACTCGTTGGCAATAATTAACCATTTACAAACCTGAAAAAATAATAAAGGAGGAACAATGCCTTATCTTAATATTAAAACAAGTCAAAAAATCAAAAAAAACAATGTTATTTCGGATATATCGTCATTTATGGCTGGTTTGTTAAACAAGCCAGAGGGAGTGATGATGGTTTCTCTTGAGGATGAAGTGGCTATGCTGTTCGCCGGGCAAAATGGCCCCGCAGCATTTGTCCAGCTAAAAAGCATTGGTATGACAGGCCAGCAATGTAAGGATATTGCGCCTGAAATGAATAGGTTTTTTGCATCTGTTCTGGAGGTTCCTGACGATCGAATATATATAGATATGCATGATATTGATCGCCAGATGTTTGCATTTAAAGGAAATACATTTGCATGATCTATGGTTTCGATTGTATGCTACTTTAATACTGCTGAAACCCACAAATCAAGTTTTTGTGTTTTTTCATTATTTGTGTTTAATACAATCTTTCCCCAGTACCGACCAGGTGTTTTTATCTGATTGCGGACTGTCAACAAATACATTTGATTTTGTTTTTTTAGATTACAGGTAATCTTTCCTTTCAATTCTGCTAAATCAAAGCCTGTAATCTCACAGCGATATTTTGGATTGGGTTCAATTGTAACGATGGCTTCATGTGAATCAGAACATTTTCCCTTGAAACGGATACCTTTAGGAGTGACTGTTGCCAGTACATCCACCGGACCACTGGCTTTGAGTATAAAATCCGGTGTGCTGGAATCGTTGGAAATGACATGAATAATGTCTGTGTATAATTTTCCACCATATCCATTGGTATCAATATTCAGGGTAATCTTACCGGTTTTGCCTGGAAGAATTTCATTATCATAACTGGCTGTAGAACATCCACAGCCAGTTTTCACTTTCAATATTTGCAGGATAGCATCTCCCCTGTTCTGAATTTCAAACGTGTGCTTAACAATTGTGCCTTCAAGCACTTGAGAGAATTGAAATACACCAGCATCGCATGCGATTATCGGTAAAGCTTTTGTAAACTCTCCGGATTCAAATAAAGATGTATCCGGAAATAAGGGGGGCTCGGTTGCATGAGTCACCCCGACAAGCAGTAACACTGATAAAATATATAAAACGCTTTTTATTATATTCATTGCTATGAGTTCCTTTGATTATTTCAACTCATGATTTCAAAAGCATTTTTGATGAGGCGAATATCTGTGCCTGTATATTGGTTTTTTTGGATAGCCACAACATCAAAGCGGGCAGATTGGTTTTTCATTTGATGCTGATGTAAATACATGAGCGCTGTTTTGGTAAGTCGTTTTTTTTGTCTGTGCGTTAAACTTTGCAGGGCATGCCCATAACGCGTTGAGGTACGAGATTTGACCTCCACAAAAACAAGAGTGTTATTTTCACGTGCGATGATATCAATTTCACCACCTTTGGTCCGAAAATTACGTTCGATAATTGTATATCCATTTTCAAGAAGATAATTCACTGCCAAAGTCTCAGAGTCTTTACCCAACTGGTGACGTTTATCTTTCATGGCTTTCGGCTCGATCTATAATCAAAACTCGTGCCCACGCTTCAGCGTCGAAACAAGAGCCTGCTTGGATATTCATAATTCGGCATCCTTCATACTATCGTAAAAAAATTATCTAATCATGACAACCTTTAAACGTCCGCCGATGAATGGGGCATATACCTACCCTTGAAATCGCATCCCGATGTTGTTTTGTGCCATACCCCATATTCTTATCAAAGCCATATGCCGGATACTCCAATGCATATTGTGTCATGATTTCATCACGAGTGACCTTGGCAATAATTGATGCAGCCGCAATGGAAATGCTTCGTTGATCCCCCTTTACAATGGTCTCCTGTTGCAGTGATGAATTAATTTTGTAAATGCCATCAATCAACAGAAAATCAGGTGGATTTTGTAGGCCTTCTACAGCATAGCGCATGGAAAGCAATGCTGCTTGTAGAATATTGATTTGATCAATGACGTCATTAGAAACTATCCCCACCTGATAATCAATTGCATGGTTGCATATTTGATCGTATAAAACAGAGCGTTTATGTGGGGTTAGCTTTTTTGAATCTGTGATACCATCAACACTAAAGCTATTATCAAGAATTACAGCCGCTGAGACAACCGGTCCTGCCAAAGGACCGCGTCCAACTTCATCAATTCCAGCAATGACCTTGAAGCCATTTTTTTGCGCTTTTTGCTCAAATGTCCACACGTGATTTTCACCACTCATACATAGGGATTTTGCCCATATGATAATCAACTAAGTTCGTCGGGTTTTTATTCGAGCCGCTTTTCCACGCAGCTTACGCAAATAATAAATTTTTGAACGTCTTACTTTACCCTTGCTGACAATTTCAATACGATCAATACTTGGAGAATACAAAGGAAAAATTCTTTCCACGCCAATTCCGCCTGAAACTTTGCGGACTGTAAATGTGGACTTAATGGATGCGTTGTGTTTGCAGATAACAACTCCCTGGAAAACCTGGAGCCGCTCTTTTTCACCTTCTTTGATTCTTACATATACTTTTACAGTATCGCCGGAGATAAATTCCGGTATATCCATACGTATCATTTCTTGTTCGATTGCCTGGATCACATTCATGGCCTTTATTTCCTTACACTTAAAGATTGAACCTTATGCTAAAAAGCACGGTCAGTTACATAAACCTCAATTATATATATAAACCACTTTGAAAAATCAAGTTTTTTATTAAAAAAATCAAGTTTTTTATTGTTCTTTTTGAGGTCGATGTACTGTAGAGACATAGCATGCTATTACGTCTCTACGCGCGTCCTAACAAACGATCTAATATAATTGCAACCGCCGAACGTACTGAAAGGTGATTATACGCATGTGCCTGAATAGGCGATAAAACATGATCGCACTTCGCTATGAAATCTGGTGAAATTCCCCATGCAGTGCCAAATACTAAAAGATGCGGTCTGTATGACTGCACCAGTTCACGACAGCTTGCATAAGAAATACAGCCATCAATCGTATGGGCTGTTGTTGCAATGGTGCAAGGTTTAACACCTGTTGTTTGTTTGATATTTTTCATTACTGTTTCAAAATCTGGTGCAATATTGACCAACTCAAAGGACAATTTTCGATCAGGATTGGAACGACTACCATGACCGGTTACCCAGTGCGCACAAATATCTTTTGCGATTTGTCGTTGATCGTCAAGGGGAATAACTACCTGAAAAGATTGAACACCATAAGTTTTGGAAGCCCGGGCAATATCATGCAGATCTAAATTGGTAATTGCTGATGCAATTATCTCCCCCTTTTTACCCAGAACCGGATAATGAAGTAGGGCCACGTGAAGATTGTTTTTGAATAATTGTTTCAATGATTGTTGTCCACTTTTGTAATATGGATAAATCGTCTGAAGTCAATGACAATTGGTTGAATAATTCGGGACGCTTCAATATTGTTCGAATAAGCGCAGACTCACGCCGCCAATAATTGATATTCTGATGATGACCGGAAAGCAAAACATCAGGAACCGAATGCGCATCGAAATGTTCAGGACGTGTATAATGCGCATGCTCAAGAAGGCCATCAGAATATGAATCACACAAAGCGGAATCATCTGCACCTAAGACCCCAGGTATCAAACGTGATATGGCATCCATAACAATCATGGCTGCCGGCTCTCCACCTGTCAATACAAAATTGCCAATGGAAATCTCTAAATCTATATGGTCCAGGGCAATACGTTCGTCAATACCTTCATACCGGCCACAAATAAGTATCAATGCCGACTCCTGGCTCAACTCCCAGGCCATTTTTTGAGTAAACGTTTTGCCTTGTGGGGTTAATAATATGGTCAGTGCTGTGGGATTATCATTCTTTGCTTTTTGAATGGCAAGGAAAAGGGGCTCAGGCTTGAGAACCATACCGCTGCCACCCCCATAAGGCGTGTCATCAGTGATATGATGTTTCCCATGTGCAAAGTCCCGAATTTGATACAACTTCTTTATTATCAACTTTTTATCACAGGCACGTTTGAAAATGCTGTGATTAAAAAGGGCATCAAACATTTCAGGAAATAAGGTGAGGATTGAAAAGTTCAATAAATTACAACAAAATACACCGATGATTAAATAACTTATCCAAAAATATGGACAAGTTATAAAATCATCGTTGCTAATAGTCAATCATTTGTTCATGGTCAATAACCATTTGTTTTTTTTGAATATCAATATTTATAACCGCTGATTCTATTGCTGGAATCAAGTATTCTTCACCATTTTTTTCAATAACATATACATCATTACTACCGGTTTCAATGATTGAGCGAATAAAACCACAATGGTGTCCTGAAGTATCAATAACTTCAAGGCCCTGGATTTCAAACCAGTAGAATGTATCCGAGTCAAGGTCAGGCAAGACATTTCGTTGGATATAGATATGTATACCAACCAGTGTCGTTGCCTGAGTTCGATCCGCAATACCTTCAAGCGTAATCAGATAATTACGCTTATATGGTTTAATGGATAAAATTGATATGCGGTGAAAATTGCGATCCCTTGAGCGGTAAAACAAAGGGTTGTCAGGTGTTAATAGTTTTTCATCTACAAAAGATTTAAACTTAACAGCACCCTGTATGCCATGAACCCCAATTACTTTTCCCGCCAGAAGAAAGCGTTCATCAAAATCATTCAATGATTTCAAGAACTGTTCGTTTTTTCACCTTAGCGGAAGCAGCACTTAAAAGCGTCCGCATAGCGCGTGCCGTTCGACCCTGTTTGCCAATGACCTTACCAAGATCTTCTTTGGACACTTTCAGTTCCAGAACAGAAGTCTGATTACCTTCAACTTCTGATACATGAACTTCATCCGGGTGATCGACAAGTGCTTCGGCAATATGCCTGATCAGATCAATCATTACTTCATCTCCTCTTCATAAATAAATTGAAAATTTAATAAAAAAATTGACAAGTGGTGAATTTTTTGAATCATTGCTTAAATCATTCAATGATTTCAAGAACGGTTCGTTTTTTCACCTTAGCGGAAGCAGCACTTAAAAGGGTTCGCATTGCGCGAGCCGTTCGCCCCTGTTTGCCAATGACCTTTCCAAGATCTTCTTTTGACACTTTTAGTTCCAAAACAGAAGTCTGGTTACCTTCAACTTCTGAGACGCGAACTTCATCGGGGTTATCGACAAGTGCCTCTGCAATGTACTTAATCAGATCCTTCATTACTTCATCTCCTCTTCTTTCATAGTTTCAAACATGCTATGGGTGCTGAATTGCACAACCATAGACCAGAAATCTACAAATCGGTATAGAACAGAAATTATCGAGATTTAAAACAGTCAGGTTGCATTTTGAGTTGTGTGATGATTTTTTAAAATGCTTTGTACTGTATCAGTTGGGATTGCTCCCTGTCCCATCCAGTATGTAATTCTTTCAGATTTCAGTGAAATTGCTACAGGATCGGTGAGGGGGTTATACGTACCAACATTCTCGATAAATCGGCCATCTCTTCGGCTTTGACTATCAGCCACAACTATTCTATAAAATGGACGTTTTTTTGCGCCATGCCGGGCCAATCTAATTTTTACGGGCATTTTTCTTTGTTCTCCTTAAAATGGCATGATATTGCGTAAGCTTCGCATGCCACCCTTATTAATTTTTTTGACCATTTTCATTACCTGGCCATAATTCTTTAAAAGTCGGTTTACATCCTGAACAGTGGTTCCACTGCCACGTGCAATACGCTTTCTACGACTACCATTGAGAATATTGGGTTGATATCTTTCCTGGCGTGTCATTGAATTGATTATCGCTTCAGTTCTTACCAACTCATGATCATCAACCTGCATGTTTTTCACCTGCTTGAGATTTCCCAGGCCAGGAATCATTCCTATAATATCAGATAAAGAACCCATCTTTCGTATTTGAACCATCTGGTCCCGAAAATCCTCCAAAGTGAACTGATTTTTGCGGAGTTTTTCTTCAATTTCACGCGCTTTTTCTTCATCAACAACAGCCTGTGTCTTCTCAATGAGGGTAAGAACATCGCCCATACCCAATATTCGTGACGCCATTCGTTCTGGATGAAAGGCTTCAATATCACTCAGTTTTTCACCAATGCCCAAAAACTTGATTGGTTTGCCAGTAACCGCCTTGATTGATAATGCTGCACCACCGCGAGCATCACCATCCATCTTGGTCAACAAAATACCACCCAAATCAAGGGCAGAGTCAAACGATTTGGCAATATTAACTGCATCCTGGCCGGTCATTGCATCTGCGACAAGCAAAATATCTGATGGTGAAACTGCTTTCTTGATACGTTTAAGCTCATCCATCAGGGTATCATCCAGGTGAAGCCTTCCAGCCGTATCAATAATGAGCGTATCACAATTCTCTTGCCCAGCACGTTCCCTGGCCTGGTTGCAAATTTCAACCGGATCCATTTTGGGATGCGATGGAAAAACTTTAATGTTGAGCTCATTGCCAATTTTTTGAAGTTGATCTATTGCTGCTGGCCGATAGACATCTGCAGGAACCAGATATGGCTTTCGTCCCTTGCTGGTACGAAGCATTTGTGCGAGTTTCCCTGCTGATGTCGTTTTACCTGAGCCTTGAAGACCAATCAACATAATCGGAATCGGAGAGGGACCGGATATTCGTAGTTCCTCATTTTTCTGTCCCATTAATGCGGTCAACTCATCATTGACAATTTTAATTACCTGTTGTCCAGGTGTCAAGCTTGCCAGGACTTCCTGGCCCAAGGCTCGATCTTTAACGTCTGCAATGAATGTTTTTACAACTTTATAATGAACATCTGCCTCAAGTAAAGCCATTCGGACTTCCTTAAGACCATCCTGGATATTCTTTTCAGTTAACTTACCGTGCCCTTTGAGCTTTTTAAATATATTATTAAGTCTGTCGTTTAAATTTTCAAACATAAATAACTCTAGTAAAGGTTTAAAACTTCTTACATAATATATTTGTAATCGTTTGTCAAGCTAAAAAAAGGAGCATAATATCCCATGGCTCACTTAAAAAAAATTGCGCACTTTGTAAACCCAATGCCCATAATGCCAAAGAACAAATGAGGGAATCCCTCAGAATAATTCATATAATCGTAAAATATTAAAAAAGATTGAATAATCTCGTCTTTTGATTTATCGCTTTTTAAACATCATCTGATGTTTAATTACAAATTTTAGCTTTCAATAATACAATATTTGTGCCATTATAACGATTTTTAACTTTTTATTCTTCAAGGATTGATTTTTTATTTTGAAATATTGCAAGCTCTAAAATTATGTTCCCCCATTTGAAATAAGCAAGCAATCTTTCACCACACGCGTGGAC
>Ga0272440_1000626_pt1 | contig 29669 bp, 17 predicted proteins | sample SSMMMBAug17_FD_192440 | JGI IMG/M metagenome (GOLD analysis project Ga0272440, IMG submission 192440) | Marine sediment archaeal communities from Little Sippewissett salt marsh, Falmouth, MA, United States - SSM-MMB-Aug17 | ecosystem: Environmental > Aquatic > Marine > Wetlands > Sediment ... | reverse complement strand
ACAAATTAAAAAAAAATATGTTTGTGTCGTTCATGGTCAAATGAAAAATGACAAAGGTCGAATTGATTTACCCATAGGCCGTCATCCTGTTCATAGAAAAAAAATGTCAACCAATAGTAAGTACCCGCGTTCTGCAGAAACCCATTGGAAAGTTTCCTGCCAGTTTGAATATTTTTCATTACTGCATGTTCTTTTGAAAACTGGAAGAACTCATCAAATCAGAGTTCACCTATCCGCGATTCATCATCCTATTGTGGGGGATCCTTCATATGGAAAACAACGAAACTGGCGAAACTTAAATCCTTATATTCAATCTTGTTTAAAGCATATTAAAAGACAAATGCTTCATGCATTTCAGTTAGGTTTTATTCATCCATCAACAAAAGAATATGTTCAGTTTGAAGCTGCTTTACCCAATGACATGGATGAATTTTTGAAAACATTACAAATGAATAATCATTAAAAAACTGGAGCAACAAATGAAAGATAAAAACGGCATTTATTATTATCCTTTTGCAGATAATAAATCTATCCGTATGTATGTCCGCAATTCAAATAATACCATTGAATTCAGACTCTGGAAATCTGATGATCCTGATTTGTGGGAGACCCATGGATGGATACCATACGAAGCAGTTCAGGCAGCCATTCAAATGTACAATCCTGAAAAAGGTGGTGGATTTGATCCTGCATATGTGTATGATTTAGAAATTGCAAAGAGTATATTAAAAGAAATTTAGTTCTTGTAAAATAATCAAAGATCATATAAATTTGTTTTATTTTTTAACTGTTACATCTTTTGAAAGGAGACAAATCATCATGGACAAACTTGATGCCATTTTTTCACCAAAATCCATTGCTGTTTTAGGTGCTTCCACTTCTAAGGGTAAAGTAGGACACGATATTTTCGCAAATATTTTACGGGGAAATTTTCAAGGAACTTTATATCCAGTCAATCCAAAAGCAAAATCGGTGTTATCCGTTAGAGCATATCCGAATATTCTTGACGTTCCAGATGAGATTGATTTGGCTATGGTGATTTTGAGCCCTAAATTTGCCCTGACTGCTATTGAAGATTGTGTTAAAAAAGGTGTTAAGGGTATTGTTGTTGTTTCAGCTGGATTTAAGGAAGTTGGCGGCGAAGGCCTTGAAATTGAACAAAAAATATCTCAAATGTGTGCTGAAGCCGGTATTCGTCTGGTTGGACCTAACTGCCTGGGTGTAATTAACCCATCTTTAGATGTTTCAATGAATGCAAGTTTTTCTGCACGTATGCCTGCTCCGGGAAACATATCCTTTATTTCACAAAGTGGTGCCCTTTGTACAGCTGTTCTTGATTTTGCCGCACATCGTGGCTTTGGTTTTTCAAAATTTATTTCAATTGGTAACAAAGCTGATGTGGATGAATTAGATTTATTAAAGTACTACCATAAAGATCCCAAAACCGATGTTGTTATGATATATATGGAAGAACTTCAGCGAGCAGGCGCTGAGTTTATAAAAGCTGTCCAGGAAATGACCAATGGTGAAAAACCAACCCCAGTACTGGCGATTAAATCAGGACGTTCCGCTGCAGGAGCTGCTGCCGCAGCATCTCATACAGGTTCTCTGGCAGGTCCAGATGCTCTCTACGATGCTATTTTTAATGAGGCTGGGATTATTCGATGTAACACAGTTAATGAGTTGTTTGATTACGCAGAAGCTTTTTCATGCAGAAAAATTCCATCTGGTAATCGTGTTGCAATTGTCACCAATGCTGGAGGCCCTGGTATTATTGCTACAGATATGACTGTCAGTTCTGGCCTTGAACTGGCGAAATTTTCTGAAAGTACGGTTGAAGAATTACGAAAATATCTGCCATCAACTGCAAATTTCCACAACCCTGTAGATGTTATTGGTGATGCTGCACGAGATCGATATGAAAATGCTTTAGCAACAGTTATCAGTGATCGAGGTGTTGATGCAGCTTTGATTATTCTTACTCCCCAATCCATGACAGATGCCATCGGTACTGCTGAAGCCATTATTCAAATATCCAAAACGACACCAAAACCTATTATTTGTAGTTATATGGGGATTGTTGATGTATCTGAAGGAGTCAATCTTCTCCAAAAAAACCGTATTCCTGTGTATACATTCCCAGAAAATGCTGCTGCAGCCCTTGGCAAGTTATTTTTAGCGACCCGATGGATTAATCGAAAACAGTTACCCCAATTTAATCAGACTTTTGAAAGCGACACTGCTGCGAAACTCATCGAAAAATTTCATAATGAAGGAAAAGAATCATTGGGTGAATTGGAAGGAGGTGAAATTTTAAAATGCTATGGATTTAATGTATTACCTATGGCTTTGGCAACAACTGAAACGCAAGCCGTTCAAATTGCTAATGATATCGGTTTTCCATTGGTTATGAAAATCGTTTCACCTCAAATTACGCATAAATCTGATGCAGGCGGCGTAAAAATCAATATCCAAACTGAAGATGATGTGCGTAAAACGTTCAATGAAATAATGAAAAAAGCTGCCGCATATAAACCAGATGCTATACTTGAGGGCGTTCTTGTCCAAAAAATGGCAGCATCAGGAACAGAAGTGATTCTGGGTGTAAATCGAAATCCCAATGATTGCGGTCATTCTATTATGTTTGGTTTGGGTGGAATTTTTGTTGAATTATTTAAAGATATTTCTTTTCGTTTAGCACCACTGGGCAGAAACAATGCGCGAAGAATGATCAAAAGTATTAAGGGATATCCAATGCTTACTGGTTTTCGTGGAAGACCTGTTGCTGATATCGAAATGATTGAAAAACATTTGGTAGCATTGTCGCAGATGGTTATTGATAATCCCCTGATAAAGGAATTAGATATTAATCCTTTACTGGTCCATGAAAAAGGTAAAGGTGCAACTGTTGCTGATGTTGTAATTACCATTAAGGAACCGGTGACTTGTTCATTGACCTGCTAATTTATTTATGATGGATTTAGTGGAGAACGTCAGATTATCCATTAAATCCATCTTCAAGTTATACCTTTATACCTATAGAACCACTTCTTTTCTCTTTTCCGAATATAAATACCTTTCATTTCAATATTTGGTTAAAACAAATCAGCCAGGATGAAGAAACAAGATTACACACCGAGGCAAGACAATTTGAGGTTATGACGGAAAAACAATCAGTATTTCTAATGCTGAAAAAAGAGGGAAAATGCGATTGATAATATAATTGATTCAAAAAGAGTTGTAATTTTTTTGTTAATGAAGCACTAAAATATTTTTTTACTTACATTCTGCATTCATATCATGTATAATTTTTATTAAACCTATATATCAAATTATGTTAATCCAAAAAGGTAAATCAAATGAAAAAATATTTACTGATAATTGGCATTATATTCGCTGCTATTACAGCTTTATCACTGTATTATCTACCTTCAAACCAACACTATCCAAAAGATCAAACCATTGATATCGCCCTGGTTTCTAATTCTTCAGATGATATCAATCAAAACATGATTGATGGTGCCAATTTATGTGTGAATACAATCAATAAAAATGGTGGTCTGTTTGGGAAAAAAATTCAATTACATGTATTTGATGACATTGGAAAATCCAGAAAAGCCACCCAAATTGCCACAAAAATTTCTAACAGTAATCAGATTTTATTGGTACTGGGGCATTCTAATGACAACTGCTCAATTGCAGCAGGAAGGACATATAAAAAAATTGGTATACCAGTCATTGCTGCATCAGCAACATCAGAATTGGTAACGCTTGACAATGAGTGGTATTTTCGAATTATTCCAAATGATGAGTTTCAGGCTAAGTTCATTGCACATTACGTCTATCGATCTTTAAAAATGACATCGGCCGGCATTATTCACGATAATGATGATTTTGGGAAAATTACGTCTGCCAGCTTTGAAGCTGAAGCACGTAAAATTGGATTAGACGTTAAGAAAAAATGGAATTTTGATACCAATAGCAAAACTTTAACCCAAGATTTAAAACAAATTTTACATGCGTTACGTTCTTCGGGTGATATTGAAATCCTTTTCCTTGCAACGGATGAATCGTTTGCATCACAAATCATATCATCTGTTCATTATCCACGGACGAAATTGCAAATTATTGGAACATTCAATCTGACACATCCATCGTTCTTAAAAAAAATGAAAAAACAACTAATGGAGCAAAAAAATCCAGGTTATTTTTCAAATGGTATTCATGTGATCATTCCATATATGCCTGAACTTTCAGATACCGATGGCATGCAGTTTTTAAAAAATTTTTTAAAAACCTATCACAGACAACCTACATGGTATGCCGCTTCTTATTACGATGCCACTATGGTCGCAATAGAAGCCATTAAAAAAGCAGGTATTCATGATGCTGCCATTGGTAAAAAAAGAATGGATATAAAAGATGCTCTTCAAAGTATGTATCACTCGGATTATGCTGTAAAAGGTGCAATGGGATATCATTTTTTTAATCATCATGGTGATATTCAGACAGCTGTCAAGGTTGGTAGCTTTTTAAAACAAAACATTTACCCAGAATTCTCTGAATACGACTTAGATATAACCAAAAAACACGACCCTGATATGAGTAAAAAAATTCTGAATGGCGACAAAATGATCATAGATGAATTGGTCATGAATAAAACGCAAGTTGTATACACGGGAATATCCGTCAATCAAATAAGGGATTTGGATACAGTCAAGCAGACATGTACTTATGATTTTTTTATATGGTTCAGGTACAAGGGGTCTTTCGATCCCAAAAATATTATTTTTGAAAATGCTGTCCAGCCTGTTCAACTGGATAAACCTATTATCGAAAAAAAAGGCGATATGACAATATGCTCATTTCATATTGCTTGTGCATTTAAACAGGATTTTAATTTCAGAGCTTATCCGTTTGATCAACAGCAATTGACGATCAACTATCGCCACAAAACACTGACTGACAACCATTTAAAACTGGTTGTTGATAAAACCTACCACCCTTTATCTCCTGATAAACAAAAAATAGATCATCAAAAGCTGAATACCATTTCAGGATGGGAGCTGAAGGGCGAATATTTATATCCAGATATTGAAACGTTAGAACTAAAGACAGGCTTTACCCAAAGTTCAGGGATAAATAGAGACGTTTCCTATTCGCTTATTAACTATAAGGCTTGTATTAAAAGAGTTCATCTGAGCGGCGTATTTCGACATTTTATTCCTATTTTAGCTCTAAATCTATTATCTTGCATCGTGCTCTTTTTACCGTATCAAAGAATCGTAAGCAAAGTGATCGTATTATCAGCAATTGTGATTGCCAATGCCATTTACCATATTAACATTTATATGGCTTTAGACAAAACATATATTACTGTTTTGGAATATTGCTATATTGGTTTCTATTTTGTATTGATCTATATCGTGCTGACATCTGTTTTAATGTATTATTTCCATACGCAAAGATCTCCCAAAATAACAAAAGTGGTCAGTATATTGCTCAAATCTATCTATTTTATACTTGTTGCAGGTTTGGGATATCTGACATATTACTTTATAAGCATGAATCATTTAACAGAAACCTGGTGGAATTATTATCACATATGAATAAGCCAAACAGAATTATTATCATTCTATTTTTATCATTTTGCATGCTATTCAAAAATTCCGGCATTGTAGAATGTGCTGTTTTTCATGTGCCTAAAGATTTTCATGATATTCAAACAGCATTGAATAAAGCCCAAAAAGGGGATATTATCAATGTTGCAGCAGGTGTATACCGGGAAAATATCATCTGGCCAGAAACACCTGACATACAACTTATTGGCCGCCAAAAAGATACCATTATTGATGGCGCATATCAGTCCCATGTAATTGTATTTCAAATGAAATCAACATCAACCATTGGCAATCAGACCCTTATTTCTGGATTTAAACTTCAAAATGGAAAAGCCCCTAAAAATTTTCCTTATGGTGGTGGTATCTTTATCAAGAATGCATCTCCTACTATCCGGCATGTTATTATCATGGAAAATTATGCTGATAAAGGCGGCGGATTATACTGCGACACATCTCATATCAAACTTGATCATTCCATCATATCTGTCAATAAGGCTATTAATGCCGGGGCAATTTATTGTCATAATGCAAAGCCATTGTTCATCCACAATATTATTACTCATAACAAAGCGATTCAGGGTGCTGGATTATCATTTTTTTATTCTGATGCGCAGTTGATTAGTTCAACCCTGATGGATAACAAGACAACATCCCATACAAACATTACGTCATCTATTTTTGTATATAATACGACACTTGATATTCAACAATCGATTCTCTGGAATACAAAAAGCCATCATGAAATATATTGTTCGGATTTTTCAGACAAAAACAAAATTATCATTGCTTACTCGAATATTCAAAAGGGACAAAAGAGCATTCACCTGCATGATCAAGATGAATTGATATGGCATAAGAGCAATACGATCAAACCGCCAAAACCTTTTGGATTACATATGAAAACAAATGTGCAAAACGCATCATCTGTTCACATTTCAAACACAAATAGTGTTACAATCAATGGTCAGGGTGGTATTCCCAATGCAATTGAAATACTGGCAAATGGTGAAAAAATTTCAGGAATAACTCGAAATGTATTCAATGATACATTTTCCATACAGATCCCGCTTCCAGATGGCACTCATACGATAACGGCTCAATATCCAGATGAAAATTCAGATACCCCACTGGAATCCGATCCAATCATTATCACGGTTGATACTATCCCGCCATCCATTATGGGGATACAAAATGATCCCTATCCTAAAGCATTAAAAAGCTGGCAATGGAAAGCTAAAGATGCTGATACAAACATTCAATACAGATATTTGATTGATCAACAATTGGAATCAGTCCCCACAGGAAGTTATACGCAAACGTTTTCAGCTACCATTATGCCGCCTGATTATCATGATGGGAAATGGTATCTTCATATTCAAGCAATTGATACCGCTTTAAATGAAAGTTCTGTCACAACGGTTTATGCTATTTTAGATGCAACACTACCCGTAATGAGTGGTCTTGCAAACCAATTAACTCCTGTTCAACAGATCAATTGGAACTGGAATGCAGAGGAGCAAATTTCAGGAACACAATACCGGTATATTATTGATCAAAACTTGCATTCAACGCCAATTGGTGACTTTTCTGGTAAAAATAGTGTTCAGTTCTATGGAAATGACGGCAAATGGTATATTCATGTTCAGGCAAAAGACCTTGCCGGAAATTTGAGCGAAGTGGTTACCGTTGCCGCTATTATTGATAAAACAGCGCCTGTTATTGCTGGATTGATTGATGATCCTTTTCCTCAGAAAAACAAAACATGGGAATGGAGTGCTAAAGATTCTGACCCACAAATAAACTATCGATATTCAATCAGTCAGGATTCGCATGCCGTATTCACTGGCGTTTTCTCACCCACTCGAAAAGCAATACTCTCTCAATCCAATGGAAAATGGTATTTGCATGTACAGGCAAAAGATCGTGCTGGAAACCTTAGCGAAACGGTTACGGTTTCAGCCATTCTGGATAATATCCCTCCTGTCATCAATGGATTGCTTGATGATTCTGTTCCTGTCAAGCAAAAAAAATGGTTGTGGACAATCAATGATTCAGATCCACAGGTAAAATCGCGTTTTACTATAAATCAACAAGCCTCATTCAAACCTGTAAACGATTTTAAAGATATTCACACAGCGGAAATTGATGCCGCAGATGGTAAATGGTATTTGCATGTTCAGGCCATTGATCGCGCTGGAAATCTCAGCAGTATTGTTTCTGTATTTACCTTTTTGGATAATACACCGCCAGTAATTGCAGGTTTAAATAATCACCATATCCCTTCAAAAACCATTCATTGGAATTGGGAGGGACTGGATACAGATACAAATATTGTTTTTCGATATGATATCAATCAATCCCCTGATCATCAATTCAGTATACAGGATCAATATACCAATAGCCAATCGGCAACAATTTCAAATAAGGACGGTAAATGGTATCTTCATGTTCAAGCCAGAGATACCGCCCAAAATATCAGTGATATTGTTACTATTTCTGCAATATTGGATAATACCCCTCCCATCATAAAGGGGATCATCTCTGATAACAAACGTGTCAAAGAAAAACGTTGGTCTTGGAATGCTGACGATATTGATCGTCACATTGTCTATCGATATGTCATTGATGACATTTCAGATACTTTACCAGGTGGTGCATATACAGATACAACCGCTGTTTTGTTGAATCAATTAAATGGAACATATTACATTCATTTGCAGGCAAAAGACCAGGCCGGAAATGAAAGCAAGGTCGTTCATGCAAAAACAATAGTGGACATAATCCCACCAGTGATTACCGGTCTTGTGGATGATTCAACCCCCTGTCATTCAAAGACATGGCGTTGGGGAGTCAATGATCTGGACCCGTTTTGTCTATTTCGTTTTTCAATGAATACAGAAAAGCAATCTGTTATTGGCGGACCATTTATAGCCGTTACCCAAACCACTCTTGATCAAGAAGATGGTCTACATTACTTACACGTTCAAGCAAAAGATTCTGCTGGAAATGTCAGTAAAATTGAAACGGTTTCAGTCTTACTGGATAATACCCCTCCTGTAATAAATGGGCTGTCTTATGATCATATTCCCAGACAATCTGTTTTATGGAAATGGCAAACGATTGATACTGATCCTGAAGTATTGTGCCGATTCAATGTTAATCAACAAGCAATACCAGAAACCTTTGGCACATTTCAACAGCAGCAACAATTTTCTTTGGCTGACAAGAATGGCCGTTGGTTTATTCATGTTCAGGCAAAAGATACTGCTGGAAATTTGAGCGAAATTACAACGGGTTCAGCAATTCTGGACAATTTACCCCCAACTATTTTGGGACTTGAAGACGATCCAACACGTATTCAGCAAAAAAAATGGCAATGGCATGCTGATGATGCTGATACAATCATTCACTACAGATTTATAGTGCATCAAACCAGGCAAAGCAATATCTCAGGCATTTTTCAAAATATATCACGAGCAGTAATTAATGATTCAAACGGAATCTGGTATTTAAATGTTCAAGCAAAAGACAGAGCGGGTAATTTAAGTGCTGTTGTTTCTGTATCAACTATTTTAGATGTTGTCCCTCCCCTCATCAAAGGCTTATCCAATGATTTTGAGCCAAAAACTCAAAAAGTATGGTCATGGTATGCGGATGATGATGATTCTTTTGTTGTATTCAGATATACAATTAATCAACAAAAAAATAGTGTTCCTACTGGACGATTCGAATCCAAAACAACTGCTAAATTAGAAGGAACAGATGGCCAATGGTTTCTCCATGTTCAAGGAAAAGATCGTGCCGGTAATATCAGTGAGACGATATCGGTTTCAACCATTCTCGATAATACACCTCCAGAAATTATCAATATCTCTGATGATTATGTCCCCAAACAAACTCACCAATGGTCATGGCATGCGAAAGATGCAGATGCTCAACTTTTATATCGATTTTCTGTTGATTCAGACAGTAGTAGCCCTTTAGCCACTTCTTATACTGAAACAGCCACAACAAGCATATCAAATGTAAATGGTGTCTGGTATCTTAACATCCAGGCAAAGGACCGTGCCGGCAATTGTAGTGTTCCTGTTTCTGTAAAAGCCATTTTAGACAATACACCACCTAAAATTATCAATCTTTCCAATGATCCAGAACCGCAACAGATGAAAAAATGGCAATGGCAAGCCGATGATCAGGATCCTCACATTCTTTATCGATACACGATTGATCAACATTCCGAGTCCTCACCTACAGGTACTTTTACACATACCTCACATGCGAGTATCGAAAATGTAAATGGTAAATGGTATCTTCATGTTCAGGCGAAAGATAGATCTGGGAATTTAAGTTCAGTAACGACAGTGTCTGTTATCCTGGATAGTACTGCGCCAGTTATCACAGGCCTTTCGAATGATCCCATCCCTGTACAAGCCAAACAATGGATGTGGAGTGCAAGCGATAATGATTCATCAATAAAATTCAGGTATGTTATAAATCAGATCGCTCAGGTACAACTTAAAAATTCATATTCAACGGTAACAAAAGCCCAAATAAATGATTGTAATGGTAAATGGTATCTTCATGTACAGGCTAAAGACAGTGCAGGCAATGAAAGTGAGACCATTTCGGTTTCGGCAGTATTGGATAATATACCACCTGTTATTCAAGGCCTTGTCGATGAGCCTTTACCCTTAAAACAAAAAACATGGATATGGGATATCAAAGATGATGATACCGATGTCATGTTCAGACATCAGGTAACCCAAAACCAACAACCCAATTTTTCAACATCTTTTTCAAAAACAGGCTCTGTTTCCATATCGAACAAAAATGGGAAATGGTATTTACACGTTCAGGCAAAAGATCGTGCTGGAAATTTGTCTGATCCTGTTAGCGTATCTGTTTTTCTGGATAATAACCCTCCTGTTATTCAAGGGCTTGTCAATGATAATTTACCCAAAAAGCGTAAGCAATGGCAATGGCAAAGCAAAGATGATGATCCTCATATTCAGTATCGATATGTCATTGATCAGATAAAAAATTCCAGGCCGACGATCAATTTTGAACCTGTCAATACCGCACAAAAACTCAATGGCGATGGCTTATGGTATTTACACGTTCAAGCGAAAGACAGGGCGGGAAATCTTAGTGATGTTGTTTCTGTGTCAGCAATTTTGGATAATACACCACCCTTGATATCAGGTCTTGAAAATGATGATATTCCCAGTCCCTCAAAACAATGGACATGGACATTAGAAGATTACGATCCAGACGTTTTATGCCGTTACTCTGTTGATCAAAACACTTTTTTGGTATCAACAACAAGTTTTTTTCAAAAAGAGACAACCGTTGAAGTTTCAGGCCTGGAAGGAAAGTTCTATTTGCATGTACAGGCAAAAGATAGAGCCAATAATATCAGCCCTGTCATATCTGTGTACACTATTTTGGATCAAAAACCACCCATTATTACCGGACTTGTGGATGATTTTATCCCTAAAAAAATTAAACAATGGCAATGGGATGCTATTGATCTTGATCCCGCTATTCTTTATCGATATCGTATCGACCAAAATGCCAATGCTTCGTTAACAGGTTCTTTTTCTGATGTTACAACCGCTGAACTGAATAACCCTGACGGGAAATGGTACATCCATGTACAGGCAAAAGACAGGGCTGGTCACTTAAGTAATATCGTTTCAGTTTCAACGATTATTGACAATACGGCTCCTGGAATCAGGGGCATTGAAAATGATCCTATCCCTTGTTTATCTAAAAGATGGCAGTGGTATGCTGATGATGCTGACGCTGATATTAAATTCAGACATATTATCAGCCATATGGAAAACGCTCAATTGACCGGGGAATTTACAAAAGAGAAACAAGCCATTCTGAATCAAGATGATGGAAAATTTTATATTCAAGTACAGGCAAAAGACCGTGCGGGTAATATTAGTGATATTGTAACAGTATCAACCATTATTGATAAGACAGCACCCGCGATAAAAGGTCTTTCAGACGAAATTACGCCCACAAAACAAAAAAAATGGTGTTGGGAAGCCATTGATGCTGATCCAGAAGTAAGTTTTAGATATCTTATTGATCAGACGCCTCATACTTCGCTTTCCGGGGTTTTTATCAAACAAACTTCAGCAAGCCTTCACAACGAAAATGGCACATTTTATATTCACGTTCAAGGCAGAGATAGAGCGGGGAATATCAGCGGAATCGTGGATGCTTTTGTGGTTCTTGATAATATTCCACCTAAAATAATTGGACTATTTGACGATATTATTCCTATAAAGAAAAAAAAATGGGAATGGAACGCTGATGACGTTGATTCAGATATCATGTTTCGATATACCATCAATCAATCAGAACAGTGTCAATTGAATCAGCCGTTTACTTATGCTAAGCAATCGGAATTTATTCATCAAAATGGTAAGTGGTTTATTCATGTTCAGGCAAAAGACCGCGCCGGTAATTTAAGTGATATTCAGACGGCTTCTACGATCATTGACAATCAATCAAAAGGTCTTTATATTAATTTACATATTCACTTTGATTCCAATCAAGCATATACAGAAATATTATTTGTTGATGCTGTTAAACGAATTGCAAAACTGTTGAAAAGACATCCAGACACAATGGCGATCATAGAAGCGCACTGTGATAACCAGGGCGATGAGGAATTAAATCAGAATCTATCAGAAAGGCGTGCCCAAAATGTAAGATCCATATTAATAAAAAAATATAAGATATCAGAAACCCGATTGCAGGCAATTGGATATGGAGCAACCAAACCCATTGCTGATAATTCAACCGAAGAAGGGCGCCGTAAAAATAGAAGGGCAGATGTTTATATTTATCATACCTATGAATAGGAACTTTGAACGCGTCATAAAAATAATTTTATTTTGTTAACCCTAAATGATAAGGAGGCATAAAACAATGAAAAAAGAACGAACCCAATCAAATGCAACAAAAGAAAAAAAATTTATCAAAGTGAAAAGTAATTTACGCTGCGGTCAGTCTAAAGCAGACAAATTAGCAGCGTTTAAAAGAGGCTTTTTTCAAAAAGATTATTAAACACATTCTACGGACGCATTCCAAAAATTATCTGACTTTTGAGAATGCGTCTACCAAAAGACGCACCCAATCGGATAAGCAATAATGATAAAAAAATCTGATGAATAAAATTACTCAACCTGTTAGCTATAGAGCAAAATGGGTGATGATTGATCCAGAAACCTGGATTTCAAATGGATATATAAGCATTTCTCAATCAGGCCTTATTGGTGACTGTGGTCAAATATCAAGTCACCAAGCATCCCCAATAATTGATTTAGGAGAAGGTGTGTTGATGCCTTGCCTGATTAATGCTCACACGCATCTGGAATTAAGTGCATTGAAAAATCGTATTCCAATGCATCTGGGGTTCGCCAATTGGGTTAATCAACTAATTTCTGAACGAATTGTTATGGGGCCAGAACGATTGGCATCAGAGGCTCAAACCGCTTGCCAGTATCTCTGGGAAACAGGTACTTGCGCTATAGGTGAAATTTCAAGCCTGAATTTGACAAAAGATATAATGATTCGATCTGGTTTGGGCGGTGTCTGGTTTCATGAATTTTTGGGAAATGATCTCATTTATATTCCACAGAATATCATTTTACCTGAAAATATTCATTTGTCTTTAGCTGGCCATGCTCCCCATACAACATCTCCTAACCTCCTCAGACATCTCAAACAATCCACAAATCGTAAACCTTTTTCAATTCATCTGGCTGAATCTGATGATGAAATAGAATTTATCACAAGTGCTAAAGGATTATGGGCCGATTTTTTAGAAGAACGTGGTGTAAACTTCTCAGAATGGGGACTTCCCCAAATAAGTCCTGTTCAGCATTTACATCAAGCCGGTATTTTGGATGCAACGACATTAGTGGTTCATTTATTACATGCTAATGATAGCGATTTGGAAATATTGCTTGATCATCAATGTCCTGTATGTTTATGTCCACGAAGCAACAAAAATCTTCACAATCGTTTACCAGATTGTGAACGTATGATACAAAAAGGGCTGATCGTTTGTCTGGGAACCGATAGCCTGGCCAGTGTTGATTCATTATCTTTGTGGGATGAAATGTATTTTTTGTGGCATCAATGCCCGCATTTATCGCCCCAAATGATACTGAAAATGGCAACTATAAATGGTGCTCAAGCCTTGGGAATTCGTCATCAATCAGGACAATTGGCAACCGGTTATAAAGCATGTTTTATATTTGCTCCGGTTGAAGGAAATTCAATTGATCAAATTGCCCAAAAACTGGTTGCTTTAGATTTCAGTTTAGATGATATGATCATTTTTTCTGCATAGGTCTAAGTGTTGATGTTTCATATCGTACTGAAATATATATAAATAATATTCAATTCTATCGTAAAATCAATAAAATGAATTCAACACAAAAATTACCTACAAAAAAAACAGAGTTTATCAGGCTGGGACGTATTCAATATATGAATGTTGAACCGATTTACTATCATTTGAATGTTATGAATCCAATAGACATTCAATTAACAGTAGCGCCTCCATCAACCTTGAACCAGATGCTTTCACAAGGTCAACTGGATATCAGTCCGGTTTCTTCTGTTGCATATGCTCGGAATCAGCATCAATGGCAGTTACTTCCAGATCTATCCATATCCTGTTTTGGACCTGTCATGAGTGTTAAATTGGTCAGTCGTTATGAATTAGAGCATCTATCACAGAAAAATATCATCATCAGCAGTGAATCTGAAACTGCCGCAGATCTATTAAAATTAATTCTATCAAATTCAAACATCTATGCTAATTTTCATCGAAAATCAATCCCGTCACCCGGATGGATTGAACCCAATGATGATGCTGCGCTTCTTATTGGAGATATTGCTTTAAAATATTCATGGGAGAATTTTTTTCCTTATGTTTTTGATATCGGAGAGTTATGGACATCACAAACAGGGCTGCCTTTTGTTTTTGGGGTATGGGCTGTTCGAAGACAGTATGCCCGCAAACATCCAGAACGTGTCAATCGGTTGCTCAAACAACTGCTATATTCAAAAAAACAAGGCCTAAACCATTTAAATCAAATTTCTGAATTAGCGGCAAAAAAATTGGAACTCGATATTAATGTTTGTATGGACTATTACAGAAAACTCAATTTTGATTTGAATGAACAGCATCTCAAAGGAATGTCTCTCTTTTTCTCAGGGTTATATGAACAAAATATTATTGATGAACCTGTAACCATTCAAATGAATGAAATCAGAGAATACTCCTCAATCTTTTGTTAGCACTTAGGAATAATTGAAAAATAAGTTCCCCTTTTACAATAGTACGTTTCATGGCTATAGATCGTAGAGACAAGGCATGCCCTGTCTCTACAAACAAGAACCGAAAATGTAAATTGTGTTTCCTAAGAACGGGGAATTTATTTTCAGAGCATTCCTTACCAATTTGTACTTGACAATTAAATTTTTTTATTTATCCTCTATCACAAGTATAATTTATTTCATATTTATACTTGATAGAAAGTGCAAATATAATAAAATTGTACTTGCTGATAAGTACAAACAAGGACAGGTAAATGAAAATCGTCTTACGCAACCAAATAATAGATTCCATTAACAAAAAATTACCCCAATTAACTAAAAGAAATATTGAAATTCCCGACATTCCAAATAAAACACATTCGATTATTGGTATGAGACGAACGGGCAAGACATTTTTCTTATATCAAAAAATCCTTGATTATATAAAGCAAGGAATAGATCGTTCAAGACTGGTTTATCTGAATTTTGAAGATGAACGTTTAATTGATATGACAATCAATGATATGCAATGGATTATTGATGAATATTTTGCGTTGTATCCGGAAAACCGGAAACATCAGGTCTTTTTTTTCCTGGATGAAATTCAAGTGATTCCACAATGGGAAAGATTTATCAGACGTATTATGGATACTGAGAATACAAAAATTTATATCAGTGGATCATCAGCCAAAATGTTAAGCAGAGAAATAGCGACATCAATGCGGGGAAGATCGATAGAGACGATTATCTATCCTTTTTGTTTTAGGGAATTTTTAACATTTCACGATATTGAGCCACCTCAATCTGCTGGCCAAATAGACAAGTATCATCGCGCATTGTTGGAAAATCAATTGAACCAATACTTATCTATTGGTGGTTTTCCAGAGGTGCAAGATTTAGAAGAACAAGAGAGGCATATGCTTCTTCAAAGCTATGTCAATACAGTAATTTTTCGTGATATCATAGAACGTTATGGGGTAAGCAATATTGTTGTGCTAAAACAGCTAATCAAACATCTCATACGCAATTTTGGTGCTCAGTTTACAGTGAACAAATTTTTTAATGATTTAAAATCTAATGGTATCAAAGTTTCAAAAACAACATTACATGAATATCTGTCTTATATCCAGGAGACTTTCCTTGTTCAGAACATATCCATATACTCACAATCAGAAAGACAAAAAATGGTTAACCCTGTTAAAACTTATGTAATTGACATGGGGTTGGCGGATGCTTTTTTGATGTTAAAAGAATCCAATATTGGGCATTACCTGGAAAACTGCATATTTATCGAATTGTGCCGACGTAAGAGCAGCGTTGCGTATTTTCGATCAAAATCAGGCTATGAAGTTGATTTTATTGTAACATACTCAGATAAAACAATGGAAGCCATTCAAGTATCTGCCGATATCAGTACGAAACAAACATTTGAAAGAGAATGTCGATCATTAAATGAAGTTAAATCAATTATCAAAAATATCAAGCTCACTTTGATTACCATTAGTGATGAAAAAGAAATCCAGTACAAAGACAGTACCATTAATATCGTACAGGCATGGAAATGGTTATTGAATTTAAACAATGCGTAAAGATTTTATTTATCCTTGCCCTATTTCGTTCATTCCCAATTGATTTCTAAGGGCCTGAATTTCCCTTTGCATTCGTAAAACTTTTTTATGTTCAGCCTCAGCTTTTTTTTCTGCTACCTCAGCTTTTTTTCTTTCAACCTCAGCTTTTCTTTCTGCTGCCTCAACTTTTTTTCTTTCAACCTCAGCTTTTCTTTCTGCTGCCTCAACTTTTTTTCTTTCAACCTCAGCTTTTCTTTCTGCTGCCTCAACTTTTTTTCTTTCAACCTCAGCTTTTCTTTCTGCTGCCTCAGCTCTTTTTCGTTCATTTTGAAAATCCACCTGAACATATTTTTGATAGACCTTGTCCTTAACAAGTTGTCTGTCTGAAGGACGATTGTATAAGTCTTCTACTCTGAATTGAAAATGTTTCAGAACTTTTGATTTAATGATACCAAAACGATTGGGCTTTAATGGTTTATATAGTCCTTTTGAATTAAGATAGAAAAAAGCGGTTTCATCACCCAATCGATCCAGTATGTAATATTCACGAACGCCAAATTTTTCATATTCATGCTTTTTGACGACTGTATCTCTTTTAATATCACTTGGGGTTGAATCAGACAAAAATTCAAAACAAATATCAAAACACCCTTTATAAGATCGATCAAGAGGGGGCATTTGTTCGGGATTATTTTTATGAATAAACGCAAGATCCGGTTTGCGAATGGTCACTTTTTTGCCAATTTTCATTCTGAATCCTATTTCAAGTCCAATCATCTCGCCTTCATTGAATGTTTCATTATATTGAGAGATCAGTCGATGAAACCAGGAATACAAATCAAATCCATCTTTATCTGACACGGGTTTCTCCTCCAATATACCATTATTCCATTCTAAAGCAGCATCACCTTCTTCATAATACTTAAGCCAATATTCTTCCTCTGAAACACGCATTCCATCATATTCACTTTTTTCTGTAAAAGGAATGATTTTTTGAGGATGATCATCTGCATATAATTTGTTTGGATAATAAGAATGATGATATGGGGTTTGTTGCTGTGGGGTCTGAAGTGCGGCTTCCATAAGTTCTCCTATAATAATTCTTGCGATTAAGAAATTGGATTTTAAATAATGTTAGAGCGTATGTCAAATACAATATGTTTCGGAATCGGATTTGGCCTTAATCTGACTGATACAGGTTTTCGTCTCACGCTGTTGTGTTTTTGCCGGGATTGACATTTTTGAGTTTGGCGGCTATTGTGCAGAGAATGTCCCCGGTTTGAGAGGGAACAGGAAGAATCCAACTATTTCATCCATAGTTAACAATGCATAAATGACGATGATAAATATTAACATACTAACAGAAACAAAACAGATGATAATTTCGTTTTATACAAATAACGAAAAAAGTAGTTATCTGACATTTCCCGACCAATTATAACAGAGTCATAAAGTATAAGGAATAACTTACACTACACTGCCTTATCGACGAATAAGATCAATAAAACACCCTCTGACATTAGATGAATCGCCATTATCTTCAGGACTTTTCGATTCTGAATAAAAAATCCATGACCAGTCACCTTGAATTTTTATACCATCCAGATCCTCAGCTGTTGATGATACTTTTATTTTATAGCGGGTATCATAATCAAGGGTTGTAGGTGTGTATGTTGAACCAGCATTAGCGGAAGTTTTCGTAATAGGTTGAAAAGAAACGACAGTTACACGGGTTCTATCTTCATTATCTAAGTTGATAACGTCATATGTTATCATATCAGTACTTAAAGGCGTACTGGATAGAGCAGATTCAAATGAAATATCAATAGATCCACTTTTCATTTCTTTGGAAAACGTCATGCTTAATGTAATGGGGACGCGTGCAGCTACATTGGTCGCATTGGCTTCAGGATAAGTTCTTAAAATAGTGGGGGGCATGTCTTGTTCTTTGAGTTCAATTCGTGCTTGATGTTTATTATTTTGTCGATACATGGGCCAGGGTGATGTTGAGGAAAGACCTTGAACATTGGTATAAATTGCATATAAATGATGATCAAATGACCCCACATACAATGTACCATCATCAGAAAGAGCAGGAGATGAATATACTGGTCCCTGAGTTGGATAAGACCATATCATTTTCCCTTTTTCATAATTAACAGCATATATGCTATGATTTTCAGAACCAAAGAAAATAGTACCATATTGTCCAGCAGCAACAGTGCTTAAAATATCCGCTTGTGTAACACCTGGATCGTTTCGAGTTGGGAAAGCCCATTTTTCAATACCATCGTAACCAAGACTATATAAATTATTGTCATATGATCCTAAAAAGATCATTCCAACGGTTAGTTGGGAATGAACAGCAGCGTAAACAGTTGGAGATGCATAAGCACCACGCCATATTACATATTCCCACTTTTGATGACCTTCACGATCAAAAGCAATGAGTTTGTTATTTGCAGTAGCTCCAGTAGTAAAGCAGGCTGATACATATATCGTAGCATCATCGCCAATGGTTGGAGAGCCAAAAATATCTCCACCAATGTCTTTGGACCATATTAAATTTCCAGTAGATAGATCCAATGCATATAAATGATCATCAAGAGAGCCAATAAACAGCATACTGATCGTATCTCCATACCGAGACGTATAATACATAATCGATGGTGATGATATTACCCTGTCCTTTGTAAAAAATGACCATTTCCTTGTTCCATCAGAATTAATAGCATAAAGGTTATAGTCACAAGAACCAATATAAATATTTTTTTGCAAATCAACTGCTGGTGATGAGTAAACCTCACCAAATGTTTTAAATCTCCAAATTTCTTGACCATTATCCGCTCGAACAGCATAAACATTTTTATCTTCTGAACCAAAATAAACTCTTTCGACATTATTGACCATGTCAATGGTTGGTGATGATGTAATTCTTGCACCTGTTTTAAAGCGCCATTTTTCCTGACCTTCTGGATTAATCGCAAAAAGGTATCCATTATCAGAACCAACGTAAACGGTTCCATCACTGCCAATTGCAGGAGATGAATCAATAATATCACCTGTGTTAAATTTCCATTTTAATGAGGTTACATTTATTTCAACGCTTTCAGTCATTGAAAACTGATCCTGTTTGTTTGTTTCCACTGGTGTAATCTTGCACTTGGCTTCAAATATTCCTCGGTCGTATTCATGAGTAAAAAATCCTGTTGTATTGGATACTGGATCAGATTCATCACCAAAATATGCTGTAAATGTATAAGAGATAAGAGTGTTTGCAGCTGAACATTCGAAACTTACTTCTAAAGGAGCTCGCCCATTTATTGGTGTAGCAGTAAGAAAGCCTGGAATAAATTCATGTTCAAATGCACCCATGTCAAAAGACGTTCCCTGATTTTTACGATCAACGCCATGGTAATCCAGATAACTGATATATGTCATAGAATAGGCATTTAATGTCATGGAATAGGTTGTCATTCCAGAATTGACACAAGGGGAGGTATCTGGCAAATGAAAATAGTTATTTATATTATTAATATCGACATCTGAAGCATCTTTTTCTAAAAACAAAGGATCTTTGTTGAAATTCCACTGACCTTTGTGTACGTCATTAGCATCCATTTGAATATCAGAAAATGCCACTGTAATTGCTTCAGAATCTGAAGAAACAATCTCTTCATATCCATCATTCCAAAAGATTGAATTGAGTATAATCGCAGGACTGTTATCAAAAAATGAAACGCCACTTGTCCCATTTGAGATATTTTTTCCCAATGTACAAAATTGAATTTCAACATCCTGGCAATCCGAAAACATCAACGCTCCCCCTTTTTGAGAACGATTTTCTGTCATCAGTAGATTGATAAGCATAGGAACATTTGTACTTTTCATATAAATGGCCCCGCCATCATTTATATTTGCAACATTGCCAAGAATTAGTGATCGTTCTAATCGTGGCGCCTGACTTTCGTTGACATATATACCACCGCCATTATCTGAAGCTAAATTTTCATAGATATTACAATTTTTTAATTGAAACGTGTCGGTCTGATCCAAATAAATTCCACCACCATCACCAGTTGTCGTATGGTTGGAGTGAATATTGATGTTTTCCATTTGAAATGCGGTTGATCCATGAATAAAAATACCACCGCCATGCCTTTCTGCTGTATTAGCTCGAACCCAGTTTTTTATGATAAATAAGGGAAAGGATTCATTTATATAAATTCCCCCTCCATCAGTAACTGCAGTATTGGTGTAAAAACCACATTCATAAACAGTAGCATTGGCATCCTGGTCAAAATATATTCCTCCGCCACTGTTGGCTTTATTGTTTTGAAATACACAAGAATCAAAAAAGGGTTTACCATTTTTAACATATACAGCACCACCAAGATTGGTTGCTTCGTTATTTTCAAATATGCAATGATTAAACTCCGGTGAAGCACCATCACAATAAACCGCTCCTCCATTCGCAGCTTTAGCATTCCTGATGGTAATATTCATCACCCGTGATGAATCAATTTCATGAGAATGGAAGTTAAAACCTTGATTTTCTTTAAAATCAATTACGCATTTGCTTGGATCTGCATTGTCAGCTGTTGTGTATGCTAATATTAAATTATAGCCTCGAAAATCAATAGTTTGAGTACATTCATGAATGCCCTCTGCCAACAGTATGATATCACCTCTTTGGGCTGATTGAACAACAGTGGCTATATTTTCGCCTAATTCTACTTTTTTGGTTTCAGATGCTGTTGATATGACAGGAATGGACAAAATAATTACACAAAAGATTTTCTTAATGAACAATCTGATCACTTCTCCCCCTTTTTTATTAAGGAATTTATCTAAATAGGTAAGTTATTTATAAGTTATTTAATTGATTTTATTTGAGGTCTGCAAAATTTAAGCCATTTAATAACAGAAATGTTTTCTATAAAGATTTGGGAACTAACAAGTGAAAACCCACCTTATCGCAATTTTTGACTTGACAAAAAGAATAAAAATTAATTTGATTATATTCATATTGTATTTAAAGGCAGTAAAAAGGGTAAGAAAGATGCTGAAATTATTAATATATTTTTTTGAAAAAGATAAGCAATGAATAAATCTAACCTTTACAAGATTATTGAAAAGTCTATTGACGAAATTGAAACTGAAGCGGGCATCCTATGAAAATATATTGTTATAGCAATTGTTTGTACAAGGAATACTCAGTGATTTTCAGGTGGTTAGCGGTTAAGTAGTTATTTAGTTGACAATAGCCAATGAGGGGGTTACATAAGAGTGGCAATTATTTGGATAAACATTAAATATCCACATGACGTAGATAGGCAATTAGAGTTGTATGAACTATCAGGAGATTTATGCACAGACATTCTTTTAGATGATGGGTATAGTAAAAACACAGTATCAGCTTTTTCGTATATTTTCTAAAAAATAATGTCAGAAAATTTTATATAGATGAATACAATTGTTGAAAGAAATTTTGCCAACCCGATAAAGAATATATATAATAAGTTATATGAACTAAACAAAAGGAGAAAAGAAAATATGGATTCTGATGAACCATTCACTAACGAAATGGAAGAAATCAATTACACAAAAATTTTTTTTACTGATATTAATGGCCGAGTAATGAGCCTTTCAGTTAATTACAACAACATGGATAAAATATTCGAGAATGGTGTTGGCTTTGATGGTAGTTCCATAGCTGGATATGCCACTGTCGAACAGAGTGATCGATTGCTTTATCCTATTATGGATAGTTTTCAAAAAGTTCGTTTTGATAATGAAAAAGTCGGGTTTTTTATTGGCGAAATTAAGGATGAGCATGGTCATAGAGCCCAGGCTGACCCAAGAGCTGTTTTGGAAAATGTTTTAAAAGATGCTGAAAATGAATTCGGCTATCGTTTCATTACAGGGCCTGAACATGAGTTTTTTTTATTATCTGGTGATGAATTCAATTTAACAGATGGAGACTTTGGTGAAGAAGTTCATTCTGACAAAGCAGGTTATTTTCATTCTACTCCCCATGATAAAGGTGAATTTATTAGAAATAAAATCATAGAAGTTCTTCAGGAATGTGGTATCAATTTTGAAAAGGCCCATCATGAAGTGACACCATCACAGCATGAAATAAATCTTGAACCTGTTGATCCTATAAAAGCTGCTGATCGAACGATTCTATTTACATATGTTTCGCAGAAAGTCGCTGTAAAGCATGGATATTATGTTACCTTCATGCCAAAACCTTTTGATGGGCTCAATCGGAATGCCTTGCATATTCATCTTTCCATGCAAGATCAGTCTGGCAAAAACCTTTTTTATGATGAGAATACTGACTGCAATTTAAGTCAAATTGCAAAATACTTTATTGGTGGAATTTTGAAATATGCCAGGGAAACATCTATAATTATGGCATCAACATTTAATTCATACAAAGCTTATATTGCAGACAGGGAAGCACCTATTGTCAGAGGATGGGGGTTTCGTAATAGAAGTTCTATGGTTCGTGTTCCTTACAGTATATCTCCCTCAAATACCAGAATCGAGCTGAGAAATCCCGATCCAGGTGGTAATATTTATCTTCAATTAGCTGCCTACATTGCTATGGGATTGCAAGGAATCAGGGAAAAAATTGATTGCGGAAAAGCTGATATCAAAAGTTGTTATGAAACGGAACAAAATAACAAGGTTTGGAACACAACTTTTTTACCGAAATCTTTGTTTGAAGCGCTTGTCGAAGCAGAAAAGAGCACTTTTTTAAAAGAATTACTGGGTGATCGCCTATACAATAACTTCATGAAACTTAAGATTGATGATTGGGAAGATCACAGAACCCATATTACACCACGTGAACATAAAAAATACCTTAATATTTAAAAACCAAATTCATTGTTGATGATCAGGTGTGTAAAAATTGAAACTTGCGTTATAAAATGTTTGATCTTTCTGGAATGGATATGCTAACTAATATCTGTACATAACAGATTCTTGAAAAAAAATTGGCTAACTGTCAATAATGATAAAAAATATTAAAGGAAACCACAATGAAAAAAGTATTTTTTTTAAGTTTATCATGTATGCTTCTTGCTACTTTAACTTTTGCAGTGAACAACGGTCAGGAAAATCTGAAACTTGACGGTGGTAAGAGAGGAATTGTTTCTTTTCCACATCGAGTGCATCAAAAAGCACTGGCTGATGATTGCAATACCTGCCATCAGGTTTTCCCTCAGAAAAGTGGTATTATTCAGAAAATGAAAGCTGAAAAAAAGTTGAAAAGTAAACAAGTCATGAATACCCAATGTATCAAATGTCACAAGGATTTGAGAAAAAAGAATAAGCCTCATGGCCCGACAAGTTGCAGTCAATGCCATGATAAATAAAGTTTACATATAATATACTAAGGAGGAAAAAATGGATAAATACACATGCAACATCTGTGGATATGTTTACGATCCTGATGCCGGTGATCCGGAAAATGGCGTTGAACCAGGAACATCATTTGAAAAAGTTCCAGATGACTGGTGCTGCCCCATTTGTGGCGCTACAAAAGATGACTTTGAAAAAGAATAATTTCTAATTGATACGTTCTATTATTTAATGCGATCAATAATATTATTTTATACGATTAAATAAATGTTATTGATCGTATTTTTATTTAAGGAACCACAATTAATTATGGCATTCCATATTCAGTCTGAATTTGAACACCATAATGGAAAAGTTATTCAATTGTGTTTCCTAAGGCGTGAAAATTTTGAGAAATTCATTTCAAATAAACACATATCGAAATAAATTATCAGAAGCCCTCACTCAAAGTGGCACAGAAAAGAAACTGGTAATTAAAGCGCTTGATTTCGCCAATAGAGCTCATGAAGGGCAATATCGAAAATCCGGAGAGCCTTATATTATTCATCCCTGTACGGTTACTGATATTTTATTATTTGATTTAAATCTTAATTCTCCAGATCTTTTAGCAGCAGCCCTTTTACATGATGTTGTTGAAGATCTCGAAGATATTACCATTGATCATATTGAGCAATCGTTTGGTAAAACGGTTTCAGAAATAGTTGATGGCTGCACAAAACTGCACCGATATCGGATGCGAAATCAGACATTAAAGGATCTAACCCATAGCAAAATATTTTTGACCGCATCGCAACGCCTTGAAATTTTTTTAGTAAAACTGGCTGATCGCCTTCATAATTTAAGAACATTGGGTAGCCTTCCCCTTTCCAAAAGACAACGCATTGCTCGTGAAACGCTTGATGTTTATGCCCCTATTGCTGCAATTCTTAATATTACACCATTCAGACGATTGCTTTTTGATCAAGCGCTGTCCTATCTTTTTCCCAAAAATAGTAGAAAAATAAGAAATATTCTCAATTCAGAAAAAAATTTAGATGAAGTCCAAACCATCAAAAAAACTTTGGAGCAGGCCTTTTTAAAAGAATCTATGGATGTTACTGTCCGGGTGAACCCCAAAAGTTTAGAAGCTTTTTATAATCCAATCAAAAGAACATTGTCTATCAATAACTCAGAAAATAATATTGATTTTAATATTATTGTTCATACCGATAATCACCTGGATTGCTATAAAGCACTGGGTATTATTAATCGTGAATTCACTCCCATTCCTAGAAAACTGAGAGATTTTATTGCAAACCCTAAATCAAATGGTTATCAGAGTCTTCACGTCAGACACAACCTTTTTGGAAAAAATTATTTAATGATGGTTCGAACGCAAACCATGGACAATATCGCCAAACAAGGCATTCTTGTTTATTTTAGAGAGCACAATAAACCTTCTGAAGAATATATTAAATATGTTCAGGAACAATTTAGAATTATTGGCGAGTTTGATGGTGAGGCGGAAGAGCGAAAACAAATTATTCAAGACTCCAAATCTGATGAAATATATTTATTTACACCACAAGGAGATCCCATTAGTTTACCTGCCAATAGCATTGTTTTAGATTTTGCTTATAAAATTCATTCAGACATTGGAAAAAGCTGTACAGGTGCTATTGTCAATGGCAAACGCTTGAAAGTTGATGATCTGCTTGCTGATGGACAGATTGTCAAAGTTTTAACAGGAATTTCAACCATTGAACGTCCGGCAGACCTTCAATTTAAATGTAAAACACCCAAAGCCAGATCAGCAGTAAATCGGCAAAAAAATAAACGATTGGACGCTTTTTCAGAGAAAATTGGTCGCGACATTCTTTTTCAACACATGAAAAACAATGATCTAAATATCAGTATATTGAAAGAACAGGATACGGATTTAATATTAGATGTGCTGAATATCGAATCCCTTCAACATGCCTATCAGCGTATTGGACAAGATCGATTGTCACCAAAAGAACTATTATATTATTTTGCAGATATCTGGCTGAAGCCTGGAACATCTGTGCAAGTTGATAAAGATTCTTTGGGGATGATTTCTGTAGAATATTTAGATAATCATTTTTATAAATTTGCCCAATGCTGCAATCCATATCCTGGCGCTAAAAATATTATTGGACTTTTAAGCAAACGTGGGCTATCTTTCCATTATAAGAATTGTTCTGAAATAGAACGTTTAAAAATATCAAAAGAAAAATATCTGAATATCAAATGGGTTTCATGTGAATGGCCGACCACTGTATTTCATATTGAAATTAAAAATGCATCTTTATTTAATATTGTCCAGTCTCTGGCAATTATTAAAGAAGACTTTCAAATTAATAAAATTGAGGAAATAAAAAGGGGACATCGTCGCTTGATTTCAGTTCAATTTGAAGTAAATGGACTTGATACCGCCAAACAAGTGTTTCGTGCACTTCCCAAAGGACAGGTGATGATTAATTATTACACCATAAAATCTAATTAAATATTATTATCAATAAAGGGGATAAAACCAAATGAGACATTTATATGCAATATTTTTTGGATGTTTCTTGTTAATCTTATCGTCAAGTAATGCGTTTACCTCTGAAAAAAAAGCGCAACTGATTTTTCCTGAGATAACTGTTGAACCAGGGCAAGAATTTAAATATCCAATTGTTCTGGATAATGTACCCAATATGGCAGGCATCAAGCTGGCACTTACTTACGAAAATAATTTATTGACATATACAAGAAGTGAAAAAACCAAAACAACAGCGTCTTTAATGCACATTGTCAACGATAAAAAACCTGGTAAACTTGTTATTGTTATGGCTGGAGCAAGAGGTGTTCCTGTTAATAACCAATCGGTTATGGACTTATATTTTAAGGTGAATTCCCCAATCCCTGAGACTGTGGATACAAAATTTAAAGTCATTGAGATACAACTGATGAGTGATACATTGAAAGAATTGGCATATGAATTTAATATATCACCGGTTCACATTAAAGGATTTCCATCTTCAGAAACCCAAAAAAACATATCAACAACCACCAATCAACAACAAAATATTGCTAAAACCTCAGCGACTAATGCTGAAAAAATTGTATCGCCTACTATTTCAAAAAGTTCATTGTCAGAACCAAAAAAGATTACCCCAAAATCCATCCCCCAAAAAACTCTGAAATAACTATTTTTTTTTATTCAAATTGTAGAGACGGTTGAGCGTCTCTACAATTTAATATTATATTAATAGCTTAGAATTGTGCTTCCAACCTAATTTGATTTTTACCCTTGAATTTAGAACATTCTGTATTATTATTTTTCTTGTATTCAAAACAAAATCATTTAAAGCGATTTCCGAAAAAGAATTTACTCAATTATAAAGTGATAGCGATTCTTTTTACTTTTCTAATCAATCAATGTGAAATGTTGTCACTATAATGATATTAAATTTTTTTCTGAAAACCGCTTTAAATGATTCATCAAAATTTTATTTAACAAATTATTCAGGTCAAAGAATTACAAAGGAGAGTAATATGGGAAACGCAACAGAAACTTTTGAATTTAAAACAGAAGTTCAACAACTTCTTAACTTGATCATCAATTCTTTATATTCAAACAAAGAAATTTTTTTAAGAGAATTGATATCAAATGCGTCAGATGCCATTGACAAAATTCGTTTTAAATCACAAACAGAACCCGAAATTTTGGGTGATGATACAGAATTTAAAATTAAAATTATTACAGATAGTGAGAACAAAACACTGACAGTTGAAGATAATGGCATTGGCATGACACGTGATGAACTGATTGAAAATATTGGAACCATTGCACACAGTGGAACTCAATCCTTTTTAAAATTGCTTCAGGATAATAAAGAAGCATTAACTCCTGAATTAATTGGTCAGTTTGGTGTTGGTTTTTATAGCGCATTTATGGTGGCTGAAGAAGTTCGTGTACTGACACGTGCGGTAAATTCAGATCAGGCATGGGAATGGATTTCTAAAGGTGATGGAACCTATTCAATTTCTGAGGCATCAAAAGCAACACGTGGAACTTCGGTTACTGTTAAGTTGAAAGAAAAAGAAGAAGAAGATATGGATTACACACAGGAATGGTCTGTCAAATCCATTGTCAAAAAACATTCTGACTTTGTTAACTACCCCATCACTATGGATGTTGAAAAAGAAATTCCTGAAGGCGATGACGAAGGTAGTGATGACAAAAAAGATGCCGATATTTTAGGCCCTGATGGCAAACCTGCTGACAAAGAACCTGAAATTCTTGATCAGGATGGAAAACCCATTGAGAAAAAGCCCAAAAAAGTAATTGAAGAAGAAACGCTTAACTCAATGAAAGCTATTTGGGCAAGATCTAAAAGTGATGTTAAAGATGATGAGTACAAAGAATTTTATAAACATTTAACTCATGATCCTGGCGAACCAATGGATTGGATTCATATGAAAATGGAAGGTGCCACAGAATATGATGCCCTTTTGTATATTCCATCCATGCCGCCGTTTGATTTATTCAATCGCGATCGTAAACATGGTGTTGATCTTTATTCTAAACGAATTTTTATCATGAACGATTGTAAAGAACTTATGCCAGAATATTTACGATTTGTTAAAGGTGTTGTGGATTCAGCGGATCTTGATTTAAATGTCAGCCGGGAAATTCTTCAACAAAATCGAATTGTAAGAAATATTAAGAAAAATATTGTCAAAAAGATTCTGGATACACTGACTGCGATGGATGATGACAAGTACCAAAAATTTTATGATAATTTTGGTGTGACCTTAAAAGAAGGCGTTCATACTGATTGGGAAAATAAAGATAAAATTGCCGATTTGCTTCGATATAAATCAACGAAATCTGAAGACAAGATGATTTCTTTGAAACAATATGTGGATGATATGCCTTCTGATCAAAAGGATATTTATTACTTAACTGGCGAAAAAATTTCTACCTTGCTGAACAGTCCTGCCATCGAACGACTAAAAGAGAAAAATTATGAAGTATTATTGATGGTGGATTATGTGGATGAATGGGTCGTTCAATCTCTGACAGAATATAAGGGTAAAAAGCTGAAAAGTGCAGAAAAAGGCGATCTTGACATTGACAAAGTAGATGACAAGAAAAAAGAAGAATTTTCTGACCTGTTCGCACATATTAAATCAATTCTGGGCGATCAAATAAAGGACGTCAAACCATCCGTTCGATTAAAGGATTCAGTCTCATGCCTTGCAGGTGATGAATACGACATGAGTTCATATATGGAAAAAATTCTTCAATCAGCTGGTCATGATATGCCTCAATCAAAGCGTATTCTGGAAATCAATATGGATCATCCAGTTACTGCCAAATTGAATGATATGTTTAAAGTTAACAAGGATAACGAGCAAATAAAAGATTATGTTCAACTAATCTTTGATATGGCGATTATTGGTGAAGGTGGAAAAATTGAAAATCCAGGCGCCTTTATCGCTAAAGTTGGCAGTATGATGGTTGATACCATGAAATCAGAATAATACAAGACGTTCAGGAGCTTTTTTCAAAAGCTCCTGAACACTTTTTTCCTCCATCTCCCATTTCCATTATTAGATGAGATAAATTAATATAGCCATATAACAAATCTTACAATCAAAACAATTTCAATCAAGGAGGATGGAATGACCCTTGAAAGATGTATTCTCGAAACTGCCATGAAAAACGGGGCAACTCTTGCTGGTATAGCAATTATGGATG